>JAABUN010000597.1_pt1 | contig 90806 bp, 4 predicted proteins | sample 5559311 | NCBI WGS metagenome assembly JAABUN01 (sample SAMN10711877, study PRJNA513370) | rock metagenome | isolation source: Antarctica rocks | place: Antarctica: Victoria Land, Siegfried Peak sud | reverse complement strand
AGAAAGTCGAGACTAAGCCTAATAAAGAAGGTTAGACCCTCCTTTTATAGGGCTTATAGTCCGCTTTAAAATATACTTTTTAAAAAAAAGATTAGATTAAATTTAACCTGGAAATCATTTAGCTAAAATTTTAAATAATTCTTAACTAAATCCTTAGTAGTATATAAATAATTTCCGCGCCGAAATTATTTATCTCTAATTATTAGTACTTTAATTTAAAGGTTATTAATTCTCTATTAAACTTAGTTCCTATCCTTATTATATTCTATCTAATAATTTACTAGTAATTTATTATAAATCTAGTAAGGTCTTATTTATTTCTATTTATAATTAAACTACTCTTTCTTAGATATCTTAAAGCTTTCTTTCTTCTATTAACTACTCCTCTTTAACTTTAATAGTAGTAATAAGTTTATTAAGTATAATAGTACTAGTAAGGGTTTTATTAGAAATTCTATTACTAAATATATTATTTCTTACTTTAATATCTCTTATATTAGACTTTAATATTATATTAATCTTATTATAATTAACTTCTATTATATTTTTATCCTACTTAGTATTAAATATCTTTATATTATTATACTATTATAATCTAAATTATCCTCTTTAAAAGGAAGAGAGATTAGAACTATTAGAAATTAAATTAAAAGGCTAGTTTCTAAGAGCTAAAATAGATAATATAAACTACTAATAAATAGGTAATATTATAAAAGTAGACTTAATACTCTAATAACTTTATAATTATAAAAGAACTAAACTCTATCTTTTAAAGAGATAAAGGGAGGACTATTTAAATACCTCTTAAAGAAGCTACCTAGTCTCTTAGATATCTAGATAAAGGGATATCTATTAGGATAATAAAAAGCTAATCTAGTACTACTAGAATATTACTAGTAAGTTATAGTTATACTAACTAGATATAATAAGATATTCTAATAATATAAAGATATAAGTTAATTATCTATTATTTATATCTTTTTAAGTTATATTATATAAAGTAGTTCTTATATAATTAGCCTTATAATTAAAGGAGTTAAGAATAAGTATTTATAAGTAGAATTACTTAGTATAAGAAATATAAAAACTTAGATTATTAAATATATTACTAGAGAACTTACTATTACTAATAATAAGGTAATTTAAATATTCTAAAAAATAAAATAGTAAGGAGTATATATTTCCTTAGCTACCTTAAAATTTTTAAGACTTAGATATATCTTACCTTATAAATATAATAAAATTAACTTATAGAATTATTAGCTTTTTAGTATAATCCTACTAAAACTTAGAGGGTATAAATAGATTAGATAAAAATTTATTATATAGAATAGTATTACCTATTTATATAATTTACTATAATATAGTAGTTTATAAAGCTATTAATTTAATACTAGTAGCTTATAAATTATTAAATATCTCCTATTAAAATTAGGTAGTAAAGCCTTAATAATATACGGTCGCGTTTATAAGTTATATAACTCTTATTTAATATCTAAATAAGTTATATAAAGTTATAGACTATCCTATATATCTAATCCTTAATATTTTAGTCCTAGCTTATAATCCTACTATTACCGCCCTTACTATTACTATAATTCTATCTATTATACTAGCTATTAGGGAGTATATTAGATATAAGTTTAAGCTTAGCTATAATAATAATTAGATCGCTACTATATATAAGGTTAGTATTAGTACCTTAAATTATATAAGATATATCTAGAAGGACTAAGATATAATCTACCTCCTATTCCTAGTACTTTAACTAGAACGTAATCGTCTTATTAGTAACCTACTATAAGAGGAGCTCCTTATATACCTAGACTAGCGCCTAATAGCTTATCTAAATAAGATAGCCTAGTTCCTTTATAATAAGTTTAGGGTCTTAGTTAATAAGTTAATAATCTCGTAGTTTCTATAATAGTTAGGCTAGTTAAGGAAGAATATAAGGAAGATAGCTTAGTAGCGTAATTAAGACCTTAGGAACTTATAGTTTATATAGCTAGCTAGCTAGCAAGCTAATTAACTTATCTTCTTTAATAAGAGTACTATATATAAGCGTACTAGTAAGAGATATTATTAGCTACTTTTATACTTAATTACTAAGGGTAGGATCCTAGGTAATAGGTATTATAAATAGGTACCTCTTAGTAGAATACTATATTAGATATAGAGCTTGAAATAGTTAAAGAGATAGAGTATCCTTACTATATTTATAATTAACGGCTACCTCTTATACCTTATCTACTAAGGTTCTATTAAAGCCCCTATATTTAATAACTTTATTCGCTCCTAGGTTCTCTCTTACTATAACTATATTACTAATAGTAATTTATTATTAGTAATTATAGTTAATAATATAAGTATTTATTAGAACCTAGAGCTAGTTAATATAGTAGATAAGGCTAGAGTTAAGTTAGCTCGTTTACCCCTATATTTACTAGATTTAAACCCTATTAAGACGTCGTTTACTATTCTAAAGGGCTAGATTAGGAAATATTAGGATATTACTATTATATACAAGGAAGATAGATAATATAAGTACTTTTTAAAGCTTGTAATTAAGACTTAGATAGGGTAGGTAAACCCTAGTAATCTATTCTAAAAGTTAGGTATTATATATAAGGGATAGTATATAAAAGGTAGAGATTATAAGCTAATCTAGTACTATATACTTTATAAATACTATATAAAGGCTTACTACTACTATAATAGTTAAGTATCTAAATAGTCTAATCTATTAGACTTAGTAGGACTAAGTAGTTAGTTATTATATATATTATTATAGTTATTAAACCCCTTACTATTTATACTCTTATCCTACTTAATACTTATTAGGATATAGCTATATTAATATCTTAATCTAGGTAGTAGAGTAATCTTACTATACGGGGTAATAGGAGGTCTAGTTAAATACTTATAGCGACGAGGTAAGGGCCTATTAGGAAGCCTAGTTATAAACTAATTATATAGTATAGTCCTATCTCTTTTATAACCCTATTAGCTAATACCTCTAGCTAGATATATACTAATACTATACTTAATATTAAAGGCGATTTATAACTCCCTATTAGACTTCTACTCTTATATTAGGTTTATAGTAAGGCCTTTATCTATAAGCTTATTATATATATTATCTAGGTCGACTATCTTATTTATAAGCCTACTCCTTTTTATCTACTTAATAAACTTAGTAAGATTACTCTTAATAGGGCTACTTCGGATATCTATTAGAGGTACTAGTATAGTAGAAGGTCTTAGAGTATAGGAGGCTCTTATTAGCGCTGTTATAAACTATAATTAAAGGCTAGATAACTCTTATACTTACTCCTTAAGCTCCTTTTATAGCTCTAAGGTTCGTATATTTTATAAGGTAGGTAGGAGGGTAAGTAGTAGGGTTAGTAGGAGCTAAATTAGTAGGGTGAAAGCTCTACTATAAGGAAGATATAGTATAGGAGTAGGTTATTAGAATACTCCTTTAAAAGTATTATACTAATTATATAAGAGAGCCGCCTAGGGGTAACTTCTAAATAGGAAAGGTAACCCTATTTATTACTTCTTTACTTACTCCTTCCCTTTTAACTTTATCTACTTTTTTATATATACCCTTATATCTCTTATAAGCGTAACTAGAGGGATCTACTTTATAATCCTTCTAGTATTATCTTATAGTATAGTACTAGCCTAGAGTATTACCTATTTTATTATAAAGAAGATATAGTTTAAGTTATTATTAATCTAGTAGAATACTTTAGGTATAGTATTATTTAAATACCTTTTATTAGTATATTTCTATATTACTAATATCTCTTTATATAACTTCTTAGTAGGGCTCTTATTCCTAATTTTATACTCTTATAAAAGAGCTTTTATAAGATTACTAGGAGTAGGAGTTATAATATAACTACTAGGGCGAATAAGCTATTATTAAGTTACTAAAGTTACTATAAAAGTATTATCTATAAGCTAAGTATAAAATCTAAATATAATATTAATATTAAGGCTACTAAAACCTCCGTTATAAAAGTCTTAGATCTCTTACTCTATACTTTACTACTAGTAAGGATCTAGGATATTAATTATATATTAATATATCTTAAGTAACTTATTATAACTTATAATTACCTTAATTAATATTAGATAAACTCTAATAAGATAACTAAGTAAGAGTATTTATATAAGATATTCTTATTTAAACCTTTATACTTTAAAAGGGGGTTAATTATAACTTAGGTCTTATATATAAAACTACTCCCTAGTTATATTTTTAGGAGTATCTTTTTTAAGGATTAATTTTAAGTATATCTTAAACCTTACTAGCTTAGGCTCCTTAATTTCTATAACTTATAAGGGTAATAAGGAATTATCTATAGTAGTAACTTATAAGGGATATACGGAATTATTTATAGTAGTAACCTAAGAGAGAGAAATAGCCCTAGCTTTTCTAGTTATAGTAGTAGTATAAGTAGTAGTAATATAATTTCTAATCTTAGTTAGATTATACTTAAAATTAAGGTTTTTACCCCTATTAGGTCTAAGACTTAATATATTATTAATTATAAAAATAGTAGTATTATTTAAAGCTAGAGTTTATAAGTTACCTACTCTTATAAAAAGATTACTAGCCTTATTCTTAAGCTTATATTACTAAGTAGCCTAGTTAGGTCGCTAGGAGCTAGATAGATAATCTTATATAAATTCTACCTTATTCCTCCTCCTATCCTTTAATAAATAATAGCTAAGTAATTATAACTAGATAGAGGGCGTAGAGTATCTAGAGGGTAACTTAAAGGGCGTTAGTAGTATTTATCTTAGAGTATTTATAACTTATTACTTTAGGTTTAACGCCTATTCTAGGGTTAGCTAGAAGTTCTAACTTAAAGGTAGAAGAGAAGGAGGAGGAGGTAGAGGTATACTTAATTATAATATATTAGGAGGTAGAGGTAGACTTAATAGAAGCGAGTTAAGAAGAAGGGATATATTATAAGACCTTACTAGTAGTTTAAGCCTATTAAGTTATAGATAAGATATTTATAACTAAGCTTAGGGCTTTATAAGAAGTCTAAGTAATAGTAATCTTACCTTAGAAGTACCTCTTAGAGTACCTCTACTAGTAGTTAGTATACTAGGTATAGTATTAGGCCCTAGAATAGTACTCCTAGTCTTAGCCGTAGTATCCTTAAGCTTATTACTAGAGGTATACTTCTAGGTACCTCTCCCTTAAAGTTAAGGCTTACTTATTAATTATAATTTAGGCTATAAACTAGGCTTATAATAGGCTTCTATCTACTTAGATTTAAGTAGCTACTTACTACGCTAGGGAGTTATAATAAGTATATTAGAAGTAGTAGTAGTAGTAAACTTTATAAGGATAAGATACGGGGTAGTAGAAGACTATATAAGTAGTAACTAGGCCGGTTAATTATACTACTATAAAGCTATTATATAGATAGTATATTACCGCGTATTATTAGGACCTAGTCGCCTAGTAGGAACGATAATAGTATAGTAGCGGTAATAGCGGGATAGTAGGACTATAGGCCGGGACTAAAATACTAAGGATTAGATATATAGGATAATTTACAGCTTTATTTAGACGTTAAATAAGAGCTATATGGCCTATAAACGCGACCGCATGTCGTTGAGGCTTTGCCACCCAATTTTGGTGGGGGACGTTCGACGATTTGCGGGCCACTAGCGTCAAATCAATGGCTTTGCAAACTGCTGTATACACGAAGGATCTTCGCTTCGGTCCTTAGAGATCTTTCCGCGCAAGCATTGACTATCCACGCAACTCCTCTTCCAATCCAGGCAGGTGCATGATCGTTCGCAGAGGCTCGCTACATCCTCTCCTTCTTGATAGATACTAATCAGTCTCCACTGCCTGAATGTGCAGTCTGTTTGCCTTTGCCTTTCGCCATATGACCCAATGCTCTCTGTATTTCCAAGCGCCAATCTCGATCCAGATCACTTGTTTCCTCTCCGACCGACCCAAGGTATCAGCACTGCATGCTTGAGCTGCGTATTCTGAGCCTTCCACCTCCTACAGACCTCACGCTGGTAATCTGTTTTATGCGGGCGCTTAGGGTCTTCGTGAGAAAAGTCCATCAGCTCGGAGGGTTGCTTGTCGAGGTTTTCCCTATCCTGGTGCAATGTTAGTATTGCATACGATTGCGTTTCAACGCTAGACTGGACTCACATAGTCTTGAAGATACTTATCGTAGCTGACGACGACATACTGTGTCTGGGTGTGCCAAAACAGTACCTGGCCTCGGCGGTGATGGAGGGAAATAGCTGGCGTTCCATATGTGCGGGTTATCGGACGACGTGGGCCCCACTGATTGTTGCGCTTGGTCTTTTGGATCCGAGAGGTCCCATGGTGCGGAGCCAAACTGTTGTGCTGGGACTGGTAGAGCTTTGGCCCTTTGAGGTGAGGTGGAGTGCTAGGAGGTGAGAGTGGTCGCCTGCTCGCCTCTCGTCTTGCTTGATATCCTGGCGTCCAAGCAGCGTAGCTACGCTGGGTTGGCGATGGCAGACGATCCATGTAGTTTTCATCCTCCTCCCAGTCCATCGTTGTTTCAGAGCCAGCGTCATTCCACTGGCGGTCACACTCGCTATAATCATCACGTTCGCTTCGTGTTGGGGGTCTCCGCTTCGACTGCCACTTGGCCTTCCAATCACACAGCTCATCTATACTCATGGGCTGAGGGCAGTCATCAGTCACACGGGGTATTCTTGGCAGACGAGCCAGATCATCTTCCTCCATCTTGCGTTGAATTATAGCAAGCTCCTGCGCCTGATCTTTGATGTTGTGAGGTGGAGCGGAAAGGCGGTCTTGTAGCTGAGCTTTCGGAGAGATCGCTGAGATGTCCATGGTGAAAGGCAGAGTAGTGGGGATATGTGGGTCGGTTTTGGTGCAATATGAAATGGAAGGATGCGGAGTAGAATGGAGATAGGCCTAGTTCTAGTCTAGGCCTATATGGGATAGGATGGACCCTGTCGATCTTCGCAAATGACTGTTCGCCTATTCTACAGAAACAAAGTTTTGCCAAGCCTAAACACTGGCCGCAGCAAATGAAGCTCAGCAATGACAGTGACAGCGTCGATGATCCCAACCACAATCTGCGAGTTATAAACAACCTCATATCACCATCTACGTCGTTTCAATTAAGTGATTTGGGACACCTCGCCATGACCTTACTCAGAATCGCAACATAATAATATCGACCGATCATCTCCATATCTATCGTCGTTGACTACACCTACAGCATAATCCCTTCACAACACGTCTTTTTGTCACTCCATATCATTCCAGCATCTCGGGCAATGTAAAGCAGTGCTACTATTGCAACATCCCAAGAAGAATCCTGTAAACGATTAGCACCAACCTTGATTATTCTGGATATACTGAAGTTCTTCACATAAAACTCTGCGTCTGATGAAATCTTTACTAGGGACTATTCATTCGAGCAGCTCCCCGTCATCTCCTTGTCCTCGTTCGGGAACCTTCTTGCTATCACCTTCCATTTCTGCTTCTTTACACATATCTCAAGACTGCTAAGTGGACGAACATACCGAAATTAAGAGACACTGGCGGCAACGTTCTTCTGCGTGTCGACTTTCGATCCCGGTTCGTCTCGGGCAAATCCTCCGTTTTTGATCGTCACTGCGGTGTAGGAGCAATTCAATGGATTCTCAAACTCAGGCATTCACGAGTCAGCAGGCTCGAGAGATTAGAGAGAATGCTGCGCAGAGGCATAAGGCACAGCTACAAGTAGAATCATTAACGACAGCCACGTCACCAGACTTCTTACGATTCATTCCGTGCAACGCGGAAGCGAAGCTTGCGTTCAGTGAGATTATCGATAGAAAGAAGGCAAACATGCTGGGCGAACATCACGCCCAGTATCTCGTCGATAACGGAAGGGGACCTTTGCGCAAGAATATCATTCAACAAGCTAGATCTGAAGGCGAAACTACGGACGAAGAATACTCGGAGGAACTAGAGGCTCCTGATATCAACTTAGGCTACTTTAGGGTGAATTTCGACTGTCCATCTTTAACACGAGGTACTAAATGGGTGATTGGAAGAGGCTCTGAGAAGAAGAAAGCAGTCAACAAAGTCAATCGCAATGTTGATATCTTGCTCGCGGTTCCAGGCTCGAAATACTCCAAAGGTCTTCTCGCTGCGCACGCGTACCTACGTATGCACCCTGAGTCAGGTATATGGATGATATGTGCGGCACCGGAGTCTCGCGATCGCTCTGGAGATCCTTCTTCAGGAGCCACAGTCAAGCTTGAAGATAATCTAATATTCGACAAGGAGTTCCGGTGTCTGGACAAGCCCGAAGCCCGTCTTGTCATCTTGAATATGGAATTCTCTGTGCAATTTGCCCTGAACACATTCGAAGCAACCCAGAAATACCGCGAGTCACGGAACACAGCGTTGAGGGCACAGGACATTGCGGTTCCCGACACCTATATATCCGGTATACCATTGAAGTACGATATCAGAGCGGCAGATCTAGCTGTCTTTAGCACAGGCCTAGCCAGTGGCACTCATGCAACTGTGTACGAGGCTTTTGATCCACAGAGTGGGGAACTTCGAGTTGTAAAGGTTATCGAGGTAAAGAGAGAGGCTGCTGCGAGGTTATTACAGCCAGAAGTCCAGATGGCCACCCAATTCGGCAACGCTCGGGGCCTCATCCGCCAGTACGGATGGTGCAACTCGAATGGCGACCGTATTCTGAATGTGGAGTTATTCCCAATGAAGTTGTATCTTGTGCAAGAAAAGGGTAAAGGGTTCCATAAACACGATTGGCGGAAGGTTATAGGACACGAGGAGCTGAAGCTTTGCCAAGATCTGCTCCATGGCCTAGTAGCTATTCACGCGGAGGGCTGGATGCACCGCGATATATCTCAACAAAACATACTATATTTCGAGGGTAACCCAGCACGAGCCACCTTATGTGACTTTGGCAAACTTCATCCCGATAAGACAGACACGTACACTGCGCTCGCAGCCTGGGACTACTTGCCCCCAGAAATTGTTCAGGGAAGGTCCAATCGCTACAATCAGAGCATCGACATTTGGATGCTCGCCCTAGCTCTTGTTCTGGTCTGGTACCCTGATGCTCTTCAAGGTGTACCACGTCTGAATAATCGCCAAATCAGAGTCGCTGGCTTAAAATTGGTACGCGATCGACTGCACAGAGTCAAAGACTCTGGTCTAGCGGGCCTCCTGAACGAGATGCTTGCGGAGAATGCAGAAAGTCGGCCAACTGCGAGCCAAGCGCTTGGATATCTGTGCTTCAGGAACCTAAACGAGCAAGCAGCCAAGATGGCGAAGCTTGCAGAAGGAGAGCGCCGTCGCCCGGATGATGATGCTGGCGATGGATTACATACACGTGCGTCTCAAGAGCTATAATTATTTCTCCATGTTATAACAGTAGGGTAGATAATGACGTTCATGAAATATATTTTTACGAGGATCTCGACTGATAATAATGACATGGTGGCAACAATCCCCGTCGGCTAGTGACTGGAAGCACACGTTCACGCGCACTGTGAGATAGGAATAGGAGCTGAGTCATGTCCAGATCGCGTGTGTTAATGGACAGATGAAAGAAGACATCTGTTACAAGACACCGCGTAATAAGAGTTTTTATCCCAATATGTCGCCTGTATGTTGTACAACAAGATCTACCTCGCAGACTATTTTCGCTAGTGGCTTGGCATCCTGTGAATGTCTTGGCCGTAATTTTGAAGAGGACATCGACAACGACCTTTTTTAACTCGTCTTTCCAGATATACAGATATTCATGGATTTATGTTGTATGAGGGCCAGCAATAGCCACAACTTTAATGATAGCAAAGTATATCACGGCGTTCAAGATTGACATCGACATAGCGACACGTCTGATCATAGCTCAATGCCATACTAAAACCAACAATGGCATGCGCCCACAGTGCGCGGCCCGAGATAGCCACGATCGTGAACCATTCATGAAACTCTTTGCACGACGGCCAACAATATGTCTCCGCGGTGCATGACATCTTCTTTGAACAGATACCGCATCATACGTCGGTCAAGTGCATACGGATCGTTACCGTACGTGAAACCACTGTATATCGCCTACAATGTCTTCCCATTTGCTCTCGGACTTCCCCACTCTATTAGCAATACGTCACAGGAAAATTTAACGCAATATACCGAGCAACCCACGATACATGCGAATGAGAAGCTGGTAGGGCAGTCTGGCCGAATCTATCAGATTGAGCGAATCCTTCAATCCAAGGAAGTCCCACCATCTCACGTATATCTTACAACGTAAGTATACAATAACACATCTTGCCAGCATATCCAAGTTTGCTGATCATGTGAGAAAGATGTGGAAATCAGCCGTTTGTAGTGAAAAACGTCCTAGCCGACTTCGATTATTACCATGACATGCAGCGAGCGCTTGGCATTAGCCGTTACCTGCGTGTCTTCCAAGACACGATCCCATCAAGATCAATGTTCGTATACAAATATCTCAACGATCATTTACTCTCTTTGGCTCAAAAAGATTTTCCTCTGCTACTCATGAAACGGATTTTGAAAGATGCTTTGCGTGGCCTTGCTGAGCTGCACCAAAAGAACATCGTGCATACCGGTCAGACCGATCCTTCTCTTTTCCCGGCCTTTTTGGTGATCATAGCTAAAGTACCGTAGACATCAAACCAAACAACATCTTTGTGGAGTGGAGCCGAAACAGCCAGGGATTCATCATTGACAAGGTTCACCTTGGAGATCTCGAAGACTCCACGTACGTTCCGCCCGGCAGCAACATTCGGCGTAGACAAGTAGGCAACCAAAATTGGCGCAGTCCAGAAGCTCATGCAGAAGGTCCTGTCAACAAACCCTCCGACATTTTCTCGTTTGGCATTGTTGTGAGTTCGGAGATGCTAAGGCTTCCTCGGCCGGAGCACGGACGTTCACTGATGCCATGGAACAGTGTATCTATGCTGTACTCAAGCACGTCATACTGTTTGTTGATGAAGAGGATATTCCGGATGGAGAATTGACACTGGCTCATACTCTTGAACGCCAGATTTCGTACTTTGCAGACTGGGAAAGTCTCGAGGGACTGTTGAGGCACCTTGGCGAAAGCCCCTGGTGCCAGGTGCTGGAGACGCTTCGGGACGGCTTCAACAGAGAGAACCCGCGTGAACCGTTCGACAGATGGAATATGGAGCCCCTTGACTCTGACTTCAAGGATCTCGTTGGAGGTCTAACAAATTTTGATCCAGGGATGAGGCTTACAGCAGAGGAAGCACTCTCGCATAAATGGTTTCATAATGCTTGACCATAACGATCCGATAAGCGCTGATAAGCCAAAATGCCATCTGGCATGGGTGCAATGCCTATAGCTAACAGGTCCAACACAGAAAGCATCGAGTTTTGAGGCTATCGCAAAACTATATAGGATGTGTCTGTGGCCCAAGAGAAAGCAGTACATTGTGTAGTCAATGTGCAACAACAGTGAGCTAGCTTTGGGAAGGGCTTCGATTTCACGGCATCTTATATCACGCTCTCCATCCCATCTAACACACTATCTATAATCTAGAAAGCTTGGCGTAGTATGGAACAACATCCCTACGAACAATCGAATCTCGACACTTCCATGCCACCAGGGAGAGCCTTGTAGGGCAGTAGTCACGACCTGAGTGCCGATACCGCACCTTGCACGAGATGACGACCCCTACTAGGGATGGTGCTGCATCGAAGAGAGCCACGATACCGTGAGATCAGACGCTCAATTTCAATTTCTGTCCATCGGGGATGTTATTGCTACAGGTTGTATGACCTCGACTATACGCAAGTGGGAGCGATGATGTGCTGTATGGAGGTCCAGGACCAGAGCTTTGTAAGAGCACCTACTATCACTTCTCAGCAATACAGCCCTTAGTGGAGGGCACTAATTCAAACGGTACCAGGAAACTCTACATTCGCCATCAGCGGTGATAAATATGATGTTGTCGTTACGTGTGTCTCAGCAGAACACAAGATATTACACCTGATTCATGTTGAGGGTTATTCGTGTATGACGACAGAAAAAAACCATCGGCGGACCAACACTGAAGAAGGAAACGAAGTTTACTATTTTGTCAATGCTGCCGACGTCTTATATCACTACCTCGCTAAGAGTCGACAGAAAAGACTTGAGATCGGCTCAATAGGTGGCAACAGTCGATCGTGGTTTAGCAGCCGTTCATTCGACTGACCTACGCTCCACAACAGGTGTGTGATGAATAGATTTCGTGGCGGTGGACTCCTACAAACAGCCTTATTCATGGGCTACAATATACCAAAATCGAAGTGCAGCGTAATCCTCAATAGTCCAAACTTCAAGCCTAATCCATCAACTCATTTCCTTCTCTTAATCCAAACAGGCCATCCGCTCTGAGTAGTCACGAATAGCTGATGATACTTCCACTTTTCTTCGCGGTTTTCAAGGCGGAAATCAAAATCCCTTATCAGCGTTGCTGTGATCTTGCTAATTTCAAGATGCGCTACGTTGCGGCCTGGGCAAGAGTTGTATCCGAGGCCATACTATGTTTTACTGTCAGCATTTTGCGATTTGAGTTTAGGATATCAGACAAAGTCGATGTCATGAAAACATACCGGTATGAGATATTTCTCCATGTGCTTTACAGTCGCTGGGTCGCCAAGCCAGCGCTCGGGATTGTATGATTCTGCGTCATCGCCGAAGCATTCTTGCTTGCGGTGGATGAGCCAAGGGTTGACACTTAGTATTGTCTGTTCTTAAGTGGTGAGATCTCTCATATGGTCATGATAGCTAGGGCCATCATACGCCGTGCAAAAACTGATGACCAGCCACAATGAACCCTTCTTTAGGGACTATGCGGGGTAGATTCCATGGTACCCCAGGCCAGAGCCGAAGGGTTTCTTTGATCTAACACGCATTAGCCTCTGTGGGGTCGGGGAGGAAGGCTGGGAACGCGTACCACAGCCTGCAGATATGGTAACTGTTGCGCATCGGCATACGAAATTACCCTCTCTAAGCCCGCCTCATCAACCTCCTTTCTTAGCCGACCTAGAATCTGTTCGTTCTCCTTGAGCAGAAAGTAAAAGAACGCCCCCAGTACTGATCCCACCGTCCCGGCGCCCCAAGCGTGACCACAACAGAAGAGAAAAGCTCCCTTTCACTCATCCTTTCCGGAAACCTGTCCCTTTGCCTCATCCAATGCTCCATCATATCGGATTTGGGCTCTTCATGCTGTTTTCGACTAGCGATGCATTGGACAGCGGTATTATATGTATGTTCACTCGGCTGGAAATCCATCCAGCGGAAGATAGGGTTGCCGAGGAGGATGGAGTGAAGCCATTGCATATACACCATCGAAGTAACGTAGACATCAAGGGAGAAGGTGTTCTTCATCGAACCACCCACATCTTTCCCCTGGTCTAGGAAGGCAAAACGGCTCGATAACATGGCCTCGCCTAAGAAATCCCAAGCTAGAGAATTCAATCACTGCCCCATATCGACCGGCTGATTTCTCTGGCACAATTCCTCGAGTCGTTGCTTCATCAGCTCAATAATTTCGTCTATCATCGGCTCGTTCTTCAGGACATTCGAGAAGTATGTACGCAGAGGCTACATTACTGCGCATGGGTGCGTAGAGCTTGGAATCGCGTTCCGACAATAAGTTATTGTAATTGCTATTTGGGACGGCAAAGGGTTTGTAGAAATCCGCTTTGCGTAGGGGAGTGGACAGAATCTGGAGAGCCGAAGGGTAGGAGATGCTGAATTCGTTGTAGCTAAATCTGAGCAGGGGTCCTGGAGCAATCAGCACATGCTGCTCAGGGTAGTCAGGTATCTACCATGATTTCGATGAAGCTGCACAAGCGTGTCGTTGATCTTGCCCTTGTATATTTCCCAGAGCTGGAAACAGGTGCCGAAGGAGGCAAGCCGTGGTCCGGGTATATCACTGATTGGGGAGAAGTAACGTTGCCACAGTAAGAAGCAGATTCCAGATATCGCTATAATGAAGTAGGCTAGTACATTCAACACACTCAATTCATTGATGGACGGAACGCTAAGCATGGTGCTGGTCAACCCGCAGGATCGCGCTCATGTATGATAAGGTAATTATCAAACATGCTGAGTTGATGGTACTGGGTAATAGAAATGGAGAAATATGACATTGCTTTTTTCACAGTTATCGACGATACTGGCTTACCCACCATCGTGCATGCATGAGACCCTGCATAAACGCTGCAGTAGCATATATATAGATCTTAGATATGAAAAACTAGAAAGCTCTAATCTAGACAAGCCTATATATATCATACGCCTATTTAACTAAAGCTTTAGTATACTAGTAGAGCTAATCTATACTATTACTCTATATATCTACTTATATAGATTTCCCTTATAATCCTTAGATCCTACTAATTAAAAGAGGTAATAGTATCTAAGATTAAGATAATAGCTAGTAAAATATATATTTATTTACTATATAATATATAGACTTTTCTAGTATTAGTTCTTCAATACGGATATGTATTTCTGAAAGGGTAGAGAGGGATTAGGCTGGGTATTCGAGTAACGGAGCCGAAATTGCTTTGATGGGAAGGGATTGATCTTGCTTAGGTAGACTAGGTCTTCTGCGAAGCTACGATCTTACTTCTTTACATGGATCCCATATAAAGCGCTATATTAACACGACGGGAAATTCTTGATAGACAGAGTAAAAGAAGCAAGCTCTGAGGTGGTGTAGTACAAAAGTTGCGGCTGTAGTATTTCATGCCAGGTCTGTGTGAAATGGCGCCGATGAGTGTGCTGTGTTGCTGGATTTTATGTGTGGATTGTGGTTGTAGGCAGCGCTTGCGTATCTTTTCATCAAGGAAACGCTACATACCGTCTTTTGAACATGGCCCCCTACATACCTAGCGGCGAACCACATATCGGATGCCGCAACAAATCTATACATAGCCTGGATGTTAAAGGCGTCCTAAAGCCAACCAAGCGCCTCCTAACATGAGTAAGGAACACCATGCACAATGAGGAGCTCACTCGTGTTGTTGCGAGATAACTACACACAGCCTGGATATCGGGGTTGGGCTGCCATCTACCACTTTGACGCACTGCAAAACACTACCCCGTTTTCCACCGACGGAATGGTAGGGACCATTCTTGGGGATGGCATTGGGCTGCAACGTTCCTGATAGCATCCATAGCTTCCCGAATAAGATCTTGTGGTTGTATAGTTTCAAGCTCGAAACAATGAACGTCGTAACTCTAGTATCCGTGGTTTCCTAGCAAGATCCATGCATGAGATCCTCCTCTTGGGATGTTTCAAGATCGATCCAAGGATGAACATTGTTGCACAAAGCCAGATTAGCGGACATAGAGCTTGCGTAATGCCATCATGGTGGCGAGACTGAAGACCGTTTGACAATCTTGTACGACGGTATCTTTCATCACAATATATTCAGTATTCGTTGCCTAACATCACTTTCATGTAAATCTGTACTCTGTCCTCTGTCCTCTTGTGATTGCTCTTCTGCGCACAAGGGAGAGCGCTAGCGGTTATTGAATGCATCGTTCGAAAGACCTGAGTACGACAAGTGATGTAGCCAGCGTTTTTTGGCCATCATCACCACCGTACAGACAAATGTGCCCGTCCGGTTTTGTACCTCTGTCCTTGAAATGGGAAACATAATCGTTTGTCTCGCTTTTGAATTCAACGCCGCTGGGTTGCTTGGGCGATCATTGCCTCATAGACATCATCGCCATCTCTTGCGAATTTGGATGTAAGGCATGCCCTGGGTACGCTACATCGAGTTTGAGAACGAATGCAGGACACGACACAAAATTGCTCTGAGAAGTCCCATCGCCTACCTGCCGACTTTTCAATATGCTAGAGTATAGGAAAGCCCCATACCTCATTTATGAATTTCATCAAATGCTGTTAATGTGAGACAGTCAGCAGTTCCCTGATCCTCCACCACCGGTTGAGTATCGTATGGAACCCTGTATGGATGGGACTGATTCGAGGACTGATTTCTCAAACGCTGTTTCAATGTTCACATCTAGCTACCCGTCAGCCTTGTTTTTGATCCTTGCAGCAACTGAAACAGGAGTCGAAGACAGACAAGCATATTTTACCCATGCATGAATAGTCATATGCGAGGAACCGATCTCGACATACAGCACCAGCGGCACTCGATAGAGAGACCCCATTTGGAGAGTGACGGTTTAGCTAGTACTCACCTTCATTGTGGCGAAGCAGCATCCTGCAGTGTTGTCACCAGAGTACCCAGACATTAGCCGAGACTGACTTTCTTGCCTATATCGCTCCCATGCTAACGCGATGACTTCATCAACAACAACTTACTTCCCAAGCCCCCGAAAACCCCACAACAACCCCATCTCCACCACCACCTCCAACAACCATCGAACCCTTCTCAGCTCCCAAAACCCTCGCCAATCCCCCAAAAACCCCCTAGGCCTCAATCTCAAGCTCCAAACCTCTACGCAAGCGAATATTGAAACTCGAGCGGCAACAAGATGTACTGAGAATCGGCGTAATCGATATGATCAGTAGCCAGTCCGATATTGGTGTCAAAGACGTCACATCATACTTGGAATGAGACGCGTTCTGGTAGCGATGGTGCTGAAGATTTACAGGCATGTAGCTGACTGGTGTGAAGGTAATTCAAGGAAGAGAGTAGCAACAGTGAGATCAGAAGACCTTGATCGGTATATAGACTCAATATTTCCCTTTTTCTAAGCAATAAATAGAAAAAGATATCTTTACCCGTACAAGCAACGACCGTCATCCGAAAACCCTTGGAGCCCGGAGCGGCCCCGGGGCCCCCGGGGCGAGCCCCGAGCCTGCGGGCATAAGGCCTTTACTAAGGGTATAGGGGCGAGTTGAGATTTTACTAACGTTATTAAATAAATATCTTAAGTACCTCTGTAAAGTCTTTAATAAACTAGATAGATGTAATATATATTTATCCTTAAAAAGGTTATTCCTTAGATACTTATCTATCTATTTACTTAGATAGAAAGTTAATATACTTAGCTTATTAATAGTAGTTAAAAAGCTTATTATAATTATAATACTTATCTTCCTAGATACTTTAAGCTAGACTAACTATTTTTTAGTACTTAGTACTACTTTTTAGTATTAACCTAACTTACTAAACTACTTACAGCTAGCTTATATCTTATATAGATTTAGTATTATATAATAATTATAAATTCAGTTTTAAATAGAACTAATATAGTTAGTCTACTCTAGGCTAGCTTAAAAAATACCTTAGTATAATAGGCTATAATTAATAATATATAGTATTCTATACTACTATTATAAAACTATTACTACGATATAAAACTTTACTTAGGAAATTAATAATTAGTATTAAAGGTAATATAAATTATTATAACTAACTAAATAGGTTATATAATATATATACTTAGTATATATTATATCCTTATATTAACTTATAAGGAGAAATAATATATAAGGCTTACTAGTCTCTTTAAGAGGTTTATTAGATCCCTTATAAAATAATTCTTAGATTTCTTAAGAATTAGTCTTATTATAAAAATATACTAATTTTATATTACTATATAACCCTTATAATTTATAATCCTAATAATTCTTATTCTTCTACCTATTTAAGGGTAGTAATCTATTATTAGTTATAGTTAATATAACTTATTTAAGTAGAATTATAAGTAATATACTATTATAATATAGTTAAGATAAAAGTAGTTTATTAAATACTATTAATAATAATCTTAGCTTATAAGATAAGGGATAGGAAAGCTATATTAAAGGAATAAATAAATCTAATAATACTAAAAATACCCCTAAGGGAGATTTAGAAAATTAGGAAGGAAGTATTCCCCTTATAATAGAATACCTTATATAGGTAAGGTATAAGTAAGAAGAGTTACTATATTATTTAATAACTTAAAGAAGTTAAAGTAGATATTACTACCTTAGAATTAGAGGAATAGATTTCTCTTTATAATAATAGTACCCTAGATTAGAAGTATATATATAATTACTAGCCGGAAAGATATAGGATAGTATAAGATATTAGTCTCGCCTATTATACTATATTATAGTACAAGATTAGCTATTTTAATTCTATCTCGTTCTAGGATAGTATAGGTTTTCGTAGGATAATCTTATAGGATAGGTTATTTATAGGACCTTCTTTTAAGATAGGATATTTATAAGATATCTTATAATTACTAAGAGGAGCTTAGTATTTATATAGAGAGAATAGAAAGTTATATTAAGTAAATATAATAACTAGAATAATAACTAGAAATAATACTATTATAAATATTATATTAATTATTAAGCTATTATATATAGAGAATATTATAATTTTATAATATATTAATTATTAGTAAGTTTAGGCCTTATAAACTATATTAGAGTAAATACTTTATAATTATAAGGGTTTATAATTTATATATATAACTATATATCCCTTAGTATTAATATAATATACTTCGCGTATATAGTATATAAGTTTAATACTATTATAATTATTAATATTAGCTATATTAGAAATAAATAGATAACTTACTTTCTAATATATTTATTAAGAATACTTCTAAAGCTTCTTATAAGCCCTCTAGTACCTTAGTTTAAAATCTAGTACTAGTATATAAATTAAGGGTAATCTTGTAAATAAGTTTATAAAAAGGGAGTTTTAAAATAAGGAGATTAGAAGTTTTCTAGTAGTAGTAGATCTTATAAAGAGTAATAGCTTATATACTTTATTAGCTAGGAGTAATAAGTAGAATAATAGTTATAAAGATATACTACTACGCTTCTATTTAAGCTTCTTTTAAGTACTTAAACCTAGAAGACTTTTAATAGTACTAGACTTAAGACTTATAACCTTTTTACTACCTTTATTACTAATAGTCTTATAAGCTTTCTATACTACTATATTAACTATTATAAATTAAATACCTTTATTAGAAGTAATTAATTATATCTAATAAGGTTAAAAATATATAAATACTATCTTATTAATTTAAGTTATACTATTAATTATAGAAGGGTAGATATACTTAAATTATTATAAAATAAAGTAAATAACTATATAATAAGGATATAGTATATATAATATAAGATTAATATACTCCTAGAGTTCTAGAGTTATATATATATAATACTAGAGGAGGTTATAAGTTAGATAATTAAGTCTTTTAAATAAGATATCCTTAACTATTATTATTTTAAGTAAATACTTAAATTTCTTACTATTTCCTACTTAAAACTACTCTATTATTTATTATACTCCTCTAATTAATACTAGAGAAGATTATAATTAATTTATATATTTAGTATTATTATATATTATATTATTATAGAATCTTATAATATAATATAGTTATTATTATAGTTAGAATATCTATAAAATTATTATTTATAGAGATTTACTACTAGTAGTAGGAGGCCTCTACTAGTATTATAGGGCTAGGAACTTAAATTTCTACTATTATATATAATACCTCTTTATTTAATACTATTTAAGTATATAGAGATATACCTCTATTAATAATAGTATATAATATATTATTAGGAAAATCTATAGTTAATAATAATTATAATTACTTAAAGAATTAATATTTATATTATTTACTACTAGCGCTAGGTACTAATACTAAGAATAAGTAGTAGGGCTATTTTAATCTAATTAGGACTAGTATATTTTATAATTAAAATAAATCCCTTAATTCCTATCTCTACCTAATACTTCCTCTATATATTATTAAAATCTATTTAAGTATTAATAGTTTATAATATAATAGTACGCGGTATATATATCTTATTATTAATAACTATAATAATAGCTAGAATTAATAATATAGGAAGGTAAATATAAGGTAGTAAAGGTAGAGTAGGTAGTAGAGTTTAATTTAATAGATTATAGTATAAAGGCTCTTTTAAAACTTATATAATATCCTATTAACTACTTTAAATATTAAAGATAAAGAAGAAGACTCTAATAAAACCCTCCTCTAGCGCCCTAATACTTATAATAGTAATAATACTAGTACTATATAAGGCTTAATATATAGTATAAAGAGTTACTACCTAGGTCTTTAAGTAAAGTATAAGGTAGTTAAAGAATTAAGTAAGAATATATATATAAAGTCTTTTATATTAAGTGAAAAGGTAGTAGAATTAGTAAAGAAAGCTAATATTATAGCTATTAATTATACTATTAGGAAGTATAAGAAGTCCTTACTTTATTATAATAAGTCTATATAAGAAAGGAAAAGATAGCTTACTTATTTTTAATAATTTATTATAAATTAAAGGTAAGATTCTCTTAATTATAATTATTATTCTAGTTATTTAATATTCTTAAAGGATTACTACTAGAATTTATATTAAAGTAGTAGTAAAGTATTATAATATATAGCTTACTACGCGTACTATTAACTATACTAATAATAATAGTAGAGACTTAGTATAAAAAGATATTAATAATAAAGAGGCTAAATTAAATAATTTATATATAGCTAACTCCCTCTCTAAATAATATACTAATTATATAGATCTAATTTTCTAAGCTACGCGTAAGTAGGACGCGCTTTATAATTAAAAGAGATATAGTATTACTTAGTATTAACTTATAAATTAGTAGATCTTATAAAAGTCTAGCTAATTATAATAGGAATATATAATAAACTTTAAAATAAGTTTATTTATTTATACTTAGCTAGTCTAGTATAAGTTAATATATAACTTATTATATAAATTAGATTACCTAGATTAATACTTAAATCTAAGATATTACCTTAACTATTATACTAGTAGCTTATATCTACTACTTATTAAGGTATATTAATTCTATAATTCTAGTTATTATTCTAGTTATCTTTATATATATTATTAACCTAGGTAGAATAGTTAGATTTATAATAAGCCCCTCCCTCTATTATATATATACTTTAGTTATATAGAAAAGGCTATTTAATATAATATAGCTAGCTATCTTTAAGACTAGCGTTTTAGTATTATAAATAATATATACTTAGTTAATCTCCCTAGACCTACTTTATAATAGCCTAATAATTTTAATCTAGTAGCTAATAGTTTTAAGCCTAATATAGATATAGCTAATACTATATAAGTATATCTTCTAATTATTTAGGATTTTAAATAGGTACCTTAGGAGTTTAACTACCTTACGCCTTCTATTAATAGATTATACCTCCTATTATAAGATATAGCCTATTTCCCTATATAAATAGCTACGATTTATAGATATAATAAATTAAAGATTCTCCTTATATTATACTTTTAATTAATAGTTTATTACTATAATTTAGTAATAGGATTTATCTTTAACCTTTTCTAGGTTAGTCTTTATATTAATAATAGACCTCTAAGTATTAAATCTAGTTATACTCTTATATCCCTTTATTTTTTTTCTTTATATTCTTTAAGGTCCTTATAATTAGTCTTCTTATTATTATTATTAATAATTATAGATAAGTTCTACGCTTATAGTTTTTAGATTTATAGTTATTATTCTAATTATTAGTAGTACTTAAAATAATAAAAGGTAATTATAATATAATATAAGTACTATTTAAGGAAGTTATACTTTATATTATTTAAAGACTTATATTATTTTATAGCTTTCTAAATAAGTCTATATCCTTTATTTATATAGTAACTCTCTTTATATAGAATATATATAATTAGGCTACTAATAATTTATTAGTATCTATTATATTAAGAGTTTATAATATAATATAAAATACTACTAAGATTATTAATAACTTTAGCCTTTATAACTTCTTAAAGTATACTTAAAGTAAAGGCTTATATTTATATTAAATATATAGCCTTTTATAAAAGGTTTATAATAACTTCTCTTACTAGATAATTAAATAATAAATATAGTATTACTAGGTCTATTATTTTTTATAGATATTAAATTTCTAGTAATACTTATATTATAACCTTATATTAGTTATAATTAACCCTATCTATATTCCTAATATATATCTAGGTTTTTATTATTATATTATAATTAGCTATCTCCTTTACTTCCCTCTTACCCTTCTTTTAATAGCTTTTTTACTACTTACTATCTTCTAAGGTTACTAATATTTTAATAGGGCTTACCTATTTAGTAGTAGATTAAGTAAATTATTTAATAGATATTTAGTATTAGAGATTATACTATTAAGTTCTATAAGTATACTACTAGTAGATACTTAGTTAAAAATAGTAGTATAACTATTAATAGAAAATATAGAAAATATATTAAATATTAAATATAGAGGAGAGAAAGAATATAAGGGATTTTAAGAGATTAATATTAATTATAAAATATACTAAAAACTTAGTCTACCTACTAGTCTAGGAGTAGGGACTATAGTATTTAACTAGCTAGGGTAATAACTAGAATTATAACTAGAAAGGTTAAAGCGTAGCTAATTATACTACTTTTAGGCCTCTAATTAAATTATACTTTACTATTACTAAGACTAGTAGTAAAATAGTAGATATAAATACTATAATATAATAAGAGCTTATAAATCCTAACCTAAATTTTTAAATCTAATAGTATACTAAAAATATTAGCTTTATTATATTATCCTTCTCTTTAAATAGTAATACTCTACCCTCTTTTATAATTAAGACTTTTATAAATACTTTAACTACTAATTTAGTAATTAAGGGTAAAAATAAACCCTACTATATCTTTTAATATAAGTAGAAGGATAAGTAGCTAGATTAGTAGGTAAAGATAGTATAAGCTATTAATAATAGATTAAAATCTAGTTATAATTACTATAATATCTATTAGGGTTTAATAAAGAAGTCTAAGAGATAGGAATATTTTTATAAATATACCCTTATCTTTAGTAGAGCTTTATAGCTTATATACTACTATTATTATAAAGTTATTATTTACCCCTTTATAAGCTATAATATTAATAGTATAAGTATCTACCTATTATCTAAAGGATATATTAAGAAATTAGGCCTTAGTACTTTATAATAAATATTAATTATTAATAGTTACTAAGATAAGGTATATTAGTATTATATTTTCCTAGGCTTTAATAAGTAGAATAATAACTAGAATTAATATACTACTATCTACCTTAAAGGAATAAAGATAAGGATATAAGATTAGTATTAAATAGGTAGAAACTTATATATAAAGACTTCTCTAAGTAATTTTAATATTAGATTATAATTATAAGTATACTATTTAATATTACTAATAACCTTAAGATATTATAACTCTTCTACTACTTTAACCCTACTCTTTAAATAGACTTAGTATTTATAATTAAAAATTACCTAATAATAAAGGTTAAAGAGATTAAATAGGGTCTTCTATTAGACTTAACTATTAATAGTACTAAAGTCTCCCTATTATTTAATTATTAATTAGCCTTTAATTATTAATTATATATAATAATTATAACTTTCTTTATTAATAAGGATTAGATATAATATAAGAAACTTATAAGTTTTAAGTATCTTAAAGGTTAATATAATAGCTTATAATTTATAATAGTTATAAATCTAATTATTAGGTAGTATAAGATTAAAGATTAACTTCTTACTCTTAGTATTAATAATATAAGTAATAATACTTTATTATATAATAAACTTATTAACTCCCTTTCTAAAAGCCCTTTTAATAATTTTATTAATTAAAGAGAAGATAATCTTAAGTATTCTTTAATATATATTCTATATATAGTATATATTATCTAATTAATATTAAAAGAGCTACTTAGAAAAGTTTATATTAATTTAACTAATAAAGAATTTTAGAGGAACTAGGTTAATAATAATAAATAGTAAGAAGTTTAAGTAGTAAAGAAGGGTTTATTAATAACCCTAGTTAAGGTAAGATCTTTCTAGTTATTATTCTAGTTATCTTTTAATTAATTAATTAAAGGTATAAAAGATTATAGTCTTTATTAATATAAGTAGTTAATAAAAGGGGCCCTTTTTTAATATATAAAAAGAGTAGTTATAAAAGGATAGTATAATAGTAGTCTTAAATAATAGTATACCTACTACTAAAGAGAGGTATAAGTAGAGATACCCTCTTAAGCTTTTTTTAGGATATTAAAATATATTAGGACTTAACTTTTTATATATTAAAATAAGTATATCTACTTTATAAAGATTTAGAATACTACTTTAATAAAAAATTAGGAGGCTTCTTTAAGCTTATTAATAATAAGTAGTTATAAGTTAGATACTTAATATAACTTATTAGGCCTTTTTATATATTTATATTATTAATAAATAGAGGGAAGGAGGTTATAATATATAATATTTTTACTATTTATAATAAGCTCTTTAATTATATAGAAATAGAATTTAGGTACTTAAAGTATAAATAGGTTTTATAAAAAGTTAAGCTTCTTAAAGCCTTTAAAGTAGCTTATTAGAAGCTTTCTATATATTATAACTAGATATAATTAGATTTAAGATTTCTTTATAACTAAGTAGCCCTTCTTTATCTAAGTTATAAGAATATAATATTTAAGGGTAGAAATTAGGTTATTAAAACTAGTTAGTAATTATAAGTAGAAGTCTACTAATAAGTACTTAGAAGAACCTTTTAAAACTATTTAAATTATAAAGTAAATAGCTAAGATTAGAGGGCTATATTAATAAGGGGTTATACTAGTTTTAACCTTAATAATACCTTAGAAGCTCTATTAAAGGATTTAAATAATATTATAAAGGACTAGTTATAATAGTATAAGGCTTATAATAAGGTTTCTAGTTATTATTATTATTATTATCAATTTTTTAATATTCTTATAACTCCTTTTACTTATTTAAAATAAAGGTCTATTCTTAAGTAGTAGAAGGCTTTAAAGCCCTAATATCTATTAATTACTTATATAACACGTAATATCCTTACTATTATAATAGGGGCTATTATATATAAGTAATATTTCTTTATAATAAAGAAGTATTATATAAGCTATATATATTATATACCTCCTACTTTTTATACCTTAATAATAATCCTTTATACTAAAAATTAGTAGGGTCTATTTAAATAGGTAGGACTTAATCTAGAAGCTAACTTTAATATATCTAATTAGGTAAAAAGGGCTAATAGTATTCTATATAATATATAAATAGAAGAAGGTTATCTTAATAGTAGTTATATTAATAATAGAGATAAAGATAATAAGGGTAATTTAGTAAGTAGGTTATAAGCCCTTTTTATATATCTTAGAAAATAGTATTAATACTTACTCTTATAACTAAGAGGGTAAGTTTATAGTTAGTAAGAGTCTATTAATAATAATATAAGGATATTAAAAAGGCGGAGGTAGGACTAATAATTACTATCTACTAGGGTTTAAGTAATACTATCTAGTAGAACTAGCCTATTATTACTCTCTATAATTACTATAAAGTAGAATAGAAGGGATAAGTAATAGTAGTAAAGGATAGTAAGGTCTAAGAATAAACTAAGTTTATTTAATTAGTAGTAGAAGTTCTTATTAACTAGAATTATATATTAACTTTAGAAAAAGTTTATAATTATTATTCTAGTTATTATATTTACTTAATATAACCTTCTATACTCCTCTTTATAAATACTAAGCTCCTCTTAGTAGTTATAAGATATCTTATAAATATCCTATCTTATAAAGAGGTCCTATAAATAACCTATCCTACTAAAAAATCCTATCCTATCCCTATCTTATATTATTATAAAGATATAGGATTAAGACCTAATTTACCTATCCTATTTTATAGTCCTATACTATCTTATATAAGATATCTTATAAGATATCTTATATCTTTCTAGCTCGTATATATAATAAAGTTAAGGAGTACTTAAATCCCTTCTAAAGTATATTAAAGCTAACCCCTATTCCTAACTAGTATAGTAAGAATATCTATAATTACTAAGACTAGATATAATAATATAATATATCTTTTTTATAAACCCTATTTAACTTTACTACGTAGATATTATATATTCTATTTATAATACTAGCGCTTAAGAGTAACCTAGAATAACTTTAAGCTACTTATTTATATTCTTATCTATTAGAAATATTAAGTTAGAAGGATTTTATAAACTCTTTACTAAATTATATTAAGGATCTTATAAATAGGGAGTTAAGCGTATATTAATAGTATACTAATATATACTAATACCTAATATAAGTAATTTATAAATTTAAAATATACTTAATATCTTTAAAGTCTTAGCTTCTTAAAAAGGTTAAAAGTAAGTAGGTAATAAATTTATATATTAAGCTTATTAAAGAGCTCTAAATTACTCTTATAAATTAGGGGTCCCTACTTAATATAAGGGATAAACTCCTATTATTAGTAGTATACTTAAAAGCTAATATTAATAAGACTAGAAGTCTTAGTAAGAAAGGCTAGTAAAATATACTATATAAGCCCTTAGATTATAATAAAGATAAAAAACTATAAATAAATTAGAATAATATTATAAGAGGAAGAGGAATAGGTAATTATAATAGTAAGAGTAGTTATAATAAGCTTAAATTATATAACTTATTAGATATTACTTATTAGAATTATAATAAAAAGGGCTACTATTTTATTAATTATCCTAATCTACTAAAATAAGGTAGATTTTAAATAAAAGGAAGACGCTTAAATCTTAGTACTATAAATAAATAGGGCTAATATATAAGTAAGGAGTAGGAAAAAGGCTAGAGCCTATTAAAGACTCTAAATTATTAGAGGAGAGGTTATAAGGAGTAGAGGTTAAACCTCTAATATTATACTAATATAAAGTTAAGATAATACTAAAGTATAAGCCTTTTAAGTATAAGGGATATCTTAATTATAATTCCTAGCTAAATATTATCTTATAAGCTTATACTATTAAAGCGAGTCTAAAACTTATTAAAGATATTAAGTTATTATAACTAGGCTTTATAAATAGTAAGTCTATCTTTTATTATAATATATATAATATAATATATTAAATTACTAATAGTTAGGGTTCTTCTTATTAGTATACCTATATCTTTTATATAATAGATAAGGTAGGACTACTACTAGCTATTAGTAGACTTATATAGTATATAATAGGTATAAAGATTAATATAGATATAAGGAAGTAGTATTTTAAAATTAATAAGTTATTATTCTAATTAAATAACTTATAGTAGTTTATAAAATTCTTAAAGAAATAGCTTACTACTTATATACTTCTTATTTCTAATATTATTAATCTAGAACTTATATAATTAAGACTTAAAGTAGTAGATATTAATAATCTAGATAAGGAATATATAGTTAATTTATATATCTTACCTCTAGAGTTTAATAAGTTCTTAGATATATTCTTAATTAAAGAAGCTAGATATCTACTATCTTATTAAGGAAGTAATTATATTATTAATATAACTAGTAGCCCGCCTTATAAACCCTTATATAACCTATTAAATATAAAGTTAATAGAATTAAAATACTATCTAGATAAAGCCTTAATAAAAGGATAGATTAAGTACTTTAAGAGTCTTATAAAATTACCTATCTTATTTATCTTAAAGAAGGATAGAGGCCTATATCTATATATTAACTACTATAAATTAAATAAGGTAAATATTAAGAATAGATATCTATTACCCCTAATTAATAAGATATTAAATTACTTAAATAGAGTAAAAGTCTTTATAAAACTTAATCTTAAAGATATATATTATTATATTTATATTTAAAAGGAAGATAAGTAGAAGACTATATTTTATATATAATATAACTATTTTAAGTATTTAGTAATACTATTTAACCTTATAAATACTCTAATAACCTTTTAAGCTTATATTAATAAGTCCTTAATAAGGTTACTAGATAAATTCTATATTATTTATCTTAATAATATTCTTATTTATATAGAATTATATATAAAGTATAAGGATTATATATATAGAGTACTTAAGCGGCTTTAATAGTATAAATTATTTACTAACTTAAAGAAATATTAATTCTTTATAATTAAAGTAGAGTTCTTAGAATTTATTATATTAATTAAAGGTATTATAATAGATTAGTATAGAGTAGATACTATATAATTATAACCTAGGTTAAAGAGCTTCTATAAAGTATAAATTTTTCTTAGATTTATAAATTTTTATTATTATTTTATTTATTAGTATTTATAAATTATATTACCCTTAATAGGGCTATTAAAGGGTAGTATAAAAGGTATTAAAATAGGTCCTTTTAGTTAGCTTAATAAAGTAGAGTATATATTTAATATACTTTATTAGGTATTTCTTAATATATTAATACTAAGATACTTTAATCTTATATTACTTATATAAGTTAAGACTAATATATTAGATTTTAGACTAGCTAGTATTTTATTATAGCTCTAGGAATTAGATTAGTAGTATCTTATAACCTTTTAAAGTAAGAAAATAAACTTAGTTAAAGAATATTATAAAACTTATAATAAGGAGTTACTTTAATAATTATAGTCTTTAAGTAGTAGAGATATTATCTAGAAGGTAGTTTCTATCTAGTTAAAGTACTTACTAATTATAATAACTTAATAGGTTTTATAAATATAAAGGCCTTAAATAGTTAATAGGTAAAATAAGTAATAAGACTCTTAACTTATAACTTTATTATTAAGTATAAGCTAGATAAGACTAACCTAGCTAATATACTATTAAAGCGCCTTAATTATAAAAGTAAGGGTAGGGTAATAAATAAACTTATCCTTATATTATAGTAAAAGCTATTAATAGTAGTAGGTTTATTAAACCCTATTTTCTATATTATAATTAAAGCCTATATATTTCTTATACTAGGATAGAGCTTATAATCCTCTAGTAATAAAGGTAAACTTATTATAATATATAATATATATATAAGGTAGTTATAGATACTAGTACTAGTTATAAGATTAATAGTACTAGGAATTATTAATATAGCTATTAGAATAATAGTTTTAGATAGAGTATATCTATTAAGATATAAGGACCCTTAACCTAGAAATATAAGGAGTATAAGTAAGATACTACTTTAATATACTTATAATATAGCTAAGAAATAGCTTAACCCTATTACTAGAACTATTAGTTATAAATAACTTATTTCCTATTTTCTAGCTAGTATAATAATAGAAAATAAAATAGTATATATTATAACTTAAAAGTCTATAATTAAATTAATTAAAGTACTTTAATAAAAAGATATTTTTATTAACTAGTAACGCGTAGGTAAAATAATAGATAGATAAATTAAAAGAGCTAGTTAATAGATATTTAATAATTAAGGTTTACTTAGATATAATAAGAAATTATATATTTCTAAAGACTTATTAATTTATAAAGAGCTATTAAAATACTATTATAATAACCTCTTAGTAAGGTATTTTAAGCTTAATAAGATACTTAGTCTCCTTTACTAAAAGTATACCTAGATAGATATAAAGGTAGATATTAAAGAATATATTAATTCTTATAATATTTATTAAATAGTTAAGGTAAAATAATATTAACTATATAATAACTTAATTATACTTCTTAAGCTAACTAGGTTATAGAAGTTAAATATAATAGATTTTATTATAGATCTTCCCTTATATAAATAGTATAAAGGGGTTTATAATACTATTCTTATAATTATTAATAAGTATATAAAGATACTTTACTACGTTCTTATATAAAAGGAGTTTAAGGTAACTAATCTTATAAATATCTTAGTTAAAGAAGTCTTCTTAAAGTATAATACTCCTAATAATATTATATTAAATTAAAGGAGTTTATTTATAAGTATTTATTAGTCTAACTTATACTACTACTTAAAGTTAAATTATAAGCTAAGTATAACCTTCTATTTATAAACTAATAGTTAAATAGAATATTAAAATTAGATATTAGAATATTATTTAAGAACTTATTATAATAATAGATAATTAGGTAGGGTTATTACCCCTAGCTAAATTTATATATTATAGTATAAAGAATATAATAATAGGTTATAATCCTTTTAAACTTTATTATAACTATTAGCTTAAGATTCTTATATATTCTAGGAATAGAAATTATTAATAGAAGGTACTAGATATAAAATAATATATTTAAAAACTTTATAAATTATATAAAGACCTATTAAGTTAATAGTAAGATATATTAGAAATATAGGTAAAGTTTTATAATAGGAAGTATAAGCTAATATCTTTTAATTAAAGAGACTTAGTTATATTAAATATAAAGAACTTAAAGTAAAAGTTAATAAGTAGGAAGCTATTTTATAAGCTTATTAATCTATTTTCTATTCTTAAACCTATTAATAAGTAAGTATATTACTTAGTATTACTATTAATATATATAATCTACCCTATTTTTTATATAACTCTTTTAGAGCTATATATATATAGGTAAGGTAATACCTTTATATTTAAGCTACTACCTCTAAAACTTATTAATAATAATAAGTAGTAGGAGTTAAAAGAGATTTTAAATAAGAAAATAAAGAAGGGTAAACTCTAGTATCTTATTAAGTAGAAGGGATACCCTCCCTAATATAATTAATAGGTTTTAGAAGAAAATCTAGAAGATATATAAGAAATATATAAAGACTTTAATAAAAAGTAAAAGTACTATTATTATAAATAGAAGTTATAAATATTAAGATAGAATTAGTAAAAGTAGAAAATAATATTTAATTAATTACTTAAAAGTAAGTATAAAGAGTAATAATCTCTTTTATCTTACCTATTAAAAGTAGTTAAAATACTTTAGGGGCGCTAGTATATAAGTATAACTTAGGAAAGAAATAAAAAACTATATAATTAGATTAAGAGAAGGGAACCTAGTACTAAATAGTTAAAGCTTACTTAATTACTTATATAAGTATAAGTAGTAAAATATTAGTATACTAGGTACCTACTCCTTATTATTTATATTTATCTTATTCTCTAAGTTAGAAGCTAAGGACTTAAAGCCTATTTAAGGATATATAAGTAATAGTTATAATAATTAATAAATATAATAAAAGTATAAAGAAGTATACCTTAACTTACCTAATATTATAAATACTTATAAGGATTTATTAATATACTTTATTATTTAAAGAATTATAGTTTATACTTTTAATATACTTATTAATTTCTTTTTATTACTAAGATATACTATCTATAATATAGTTATAAGAAGCTAGCTTAAAGTAGATAGTAATTATAATATTTATAAGGGTAATACCTACTAATTAAAGCTTTAATTTATCCTTTAAAGTATCTAGATAATCTATATTATTAATTAATTAATAAAGCTTAATTACCTTATTATAAACTAGGATTATATTATTAGAGATCTAAAAGTTAAGTAATTAATATATATTATAATTATAAAAATAATCTAAAAATATAAGAAAAACCTATTAATTTATAATTATAATAGAATTTTAAATAATAGTTATATTACTTAAGTACTATCTTTTTACTATTACTAAGTATAAATATACTATTACTTATACTATTAATATATATACTAAGTATAATATAATTATAAGTACTTATACTTTATAAGTCCTTTATTAATATAATAGATATATCTCTTATATATATCTTATTTAAAACGGGGAACTTCTTAAGAACGCGTAGTTAGGGAAGTAGGTATAAGAATAATATACTACTTTATATTAGCTACGCGTCTAAATTATAACTAAGTACTTACCTCTATAAAAGAGGAATAATAAGTAGGTATAATTAGATTATTATCTAGGCTAAATAGGTTATTAATACTTATAATAAAGTTAGGGTAAGAAGTAGGCTTAGAAATAGACTTATATAATAGAGGAGTAGGCTTCTTAATAAGATCTTTAATAGGAATCTTTATAAGATTTATAATAAAAATTTCTACTAAATCTTTATTTATTTAACTACTTAACTAGGTATTAAGATCTACTTTAACCTTTATTATAAGAGCTAGGCGTATTATATATATTTTATATTAGATTAAGTTATATTATATTAGTTATATTTATATAAAGAGCTAATAAATTAACTTATAAATAATATCTAAGATATTAAGATATTAGATACTATATTATATAATTAGCTATTATTATATATATATAAGAAGAGAGGGTATTAAATACTTAAAAAGATATTAATAATAATACTAAGGTATTAAGACTATATTAATATAGCTATTATTATTATTTATAAAAAGTTATTATATATATTATATATACCTTAGAATATAATATCTACGCGTAATAGATAGTTATATTATAATATAGAGTTATAAGTATTATACGCTATAACTATTATATATAATATAATCTTACTCTATTAAATTCTTTTCCTTATATCTTATAATAGGTTTAAAGGTTTTTATTAAACTTAAAAAAATAGCTCTTTTATATTAAACTTAAGGATAAGTTTCTTTAAGAGAGGAGGTAATTATTATAACTAACTAAATAGGTTATATAATATATACGCTTAGTATATATTATATCTTTATATTAATTTATAAGAGGAAATAATATATAAGGCTTACTAGACTCTTTAAGGGGTTTATTAAATTCCTTATAAAATAATTTTTAGATTTCTTAAGAATTAGTCTTACTATAAAAATAGACTAATTTTATATTACTATATAACTCTTATAATTTATAATTATAATATATATAAGAAAATAGCTAGTAAATTAAAGGTTTAAATACCTACTCTTAAAGAGTTAAATACTTTTTACTATTTATAAAAGCTTTTTACTTCTCTAAGTATTCTTTATTATTTTAATAAGTAATATTAATATTACTAAAGTCTCTTATAACTCTTATTATAATTTAACTAGGATGGATTTAAGACGGAAATTAACGGCGGCGAGCTTATAAAGCGACGAAGTGTTTAAGAAACGCGGATAGATAAATAACGGTCCTAGGGACCCTAATAATAGCTACTATAGCGGTAGTAGTACTAGTAATAGGGGTAGTAGTAGCGGTATTAGAGGAGGACGTAAGGGAACGCGTAGTAGTTTCCTAGTAATTTAATAATAACTAGTAACGTAGGAATAAGTATTTTAGGCATACTATAATAGAGGTAATACGCGGGGAAGAGATAGGAAGAAGGATACCTATCCTTTTATAATAGCGGGCGGATAGTTAGTAGTCGCGTTTAGAATAATTACGGCGATATAAGATATACTATATAAGGATATTAACGCGTTATAATAGGCGATAATAAAGGCCGGCCTAAATTAAATCAAGGCTATATTAAGAGGGATCTAGTAGGATAATAAGTACTTTAAGGAAGAGTAGAAATATAACGCGCGAGGCCTATATAACCTCTCTAGTATATCGAATATATCGAGTATATCTCACGTGCCTAACGCGTATATACGATTAGGACCCCCCTCTTATACTAGGTTATAGAGCTAGGTAGCGTTAATACTAACGACGCGAACCGTAAGTAGCTAGAACCTCTACTTATAAAGCTAGGTAGATACACGCCGTACGACGCAGCTTCTTATTACGCTAATAGATAGTACGGAGAGAGACTCTATAAAGGATATAACGAGTGAGAGGATTATTACAGCTTTTTAATTACTTAAATACCTAGATACTTCGAAGATTATTACTTTAAGGAGGTTAAAAAGCAGGGATATATAGCTAGAGATAGCCCGTATAAAGGATAGGGAACGCCTCGAGAAGAACCTAAGATAGGTTAAAAAGACGTAGTACTTAGCTATAATAATAAGGAAGTTATTTAAAGTAATAGTATACGGTATAAAAGCCTCGGTCTTTAATACTAAGGACTAGGGCGCCGTAAAGAAGAGGATTAAGCGGGATAATAAGGTCTTATATAATAACCTTAAGGTAGTTTTAACCCGCTAGTTAATTAGGTCCTATTAGCTAATAAAATTATATTCGTCTCTTATAATCTTCGTAGCTATACCTAAGTCGGTAGATACCTTAGTAAGGTAGGGGCTAGTAGAAGCTAAGGAGCTGAAGACGGTTAAGAGGTACGAGCTAAAGGCTCGTATACTCTAATACTTTAACTACTAGGGGTATAACTATATAACGCGTGGATACTCTAATAGGACGTCCTGTATAGATTATAAGAAGGAGCACGATACAAGGAGTTATAATAATAAGGAATACGGTATATAGAGGTACTATATAGCGTGTAAGAAGCTTAGATACTCCGCCTAGGAGAAGGGATATTAGATATAGATAAAGGAGAAGTATTAGGCTTTATAAAAGATTACTATAAAAGTACTATTATACGGTATATAACGAGAAATAATAAAGTAGATAATAGTAGACGCTAAAGGCTTTACTATAGTCGGGCCTAAGAAGAGGAAGGTAGTAACCGACTTATTATTAAGTAGTAGGAACCCAAGCGGAAGTTAGGGACCTAGGGTTACCCCTAGGTTAAAGGTAGAGAGGCCGCTAATATTCGCTTTACTAAGGTTCGCCGCGACTAAGCTAGGGTAGACTACTCTAGAGATTATAGCCCGCTCGACTATAGTAAGGGATATTAATATACTTATAAATGGTTTAAGTAATAAGAACCCGCTCGAGAGTCTTAGTAAGCTAAGTATATCTAGTATATTAAACGTATTAAGTATATCTAGTATTAAGTATACCTAGTAAACTAAATACATCTAGTATATTAAACGTATCCTTAGGTACGTTAAGCCTACTAGACGTGCCGAATATATCTAGTATATTAAACGCGCTAAGATACTAGAACGGTAGTATAATAGAAATAGAAGTAGACTTAAACGTATAACTTGAAGTAGATATCTAAGATACTAAGCCTAAAGATCTTATAGTATAATATCCGAAATGAACTTAGTATAATAACCGCCCTGTTAGCGGATAAGCGGGTACAGGATATTAATATCCTAGTAATCTAGGAACCGTACTATAATAATAGGAATACGTCCTCTTATAACCCGAGCTCTAGTACCTTCCACCTAGGGTATAAGGCTGGGAGGGATACACGTACATGCTTCTATATTAATAAGAGACTCGATATAGAAATATAGGAGGTTAGCTATATATTACGTGATATAACGGTCTTAACTCTATAAATAGGTAGAGGGGCTATTCAGGTTTATAGCGCGTATAATCTAAGCCTATTATTAGTTATAGATAATAATCCTTTATATATCCCTAATATAGAGGAGCTTAGTAATACTAGGGAGCTTATCCTCCTTAGGGATTTCAACCTCTACTACCTAAGTTAGAATAACCCTAGGAGGTTCTTATACTACTTAGAGGTAGATAAACTAGCCGAGCTTATATTAGGACGAGGAATAGAGCTTCTCCTACCGGAGGGATTAGTTATATAGCGGGCGCGCGGTTAGGAGAGCGTTATTAACCTAATATTCGCGATACCGCTCCTATTAAACGCGACTATAGAATATAAGGTCGCCCCGGAATTATAATATAGGTCTAACTATCTACTAATAATTATAATATTAGATATATAGGCGCTAGACTAGCTAGAAGTAAAACGGCGGTTATAGAAGACGGCTGACCCTAAGAAAATAGAGAAGGGTACCTAAGCCCTAGACGTAGCTCTCTATATAAGACCCTTATAAATAGTAGCGGAGGTTAATAACTACTTAGAATAAATACTCTAGGGGTTTAAAGAGATCATCGAATAGGCTATCCTATAGGTGAAACTAGGCGGGCGGGCTAAATTATTCTAGAACCTAGAATACGCGCGGACTACCCGCCGGGTACTAGCCGCTACGAGAAGCTTTCGGAAGGACTGTAGCGCGCTGATAGAAGAGACCTAGCGCCGAATAAGGAAGGAGAGGGACAAGGCTATTACTAGAGCAAAGACCTTATACTTCCGAGAGGGAGTATATAAGGTGGCGGAGTTACTAAAGGGTATATAGAGTCTAGCTAAGTAGGTACGAAACGATAGTATACGGTTATAACCGCTACCTAGGTTCCCCCTATTAAGTATAAGGGATAGTAGATAGGCTAGAACGTTTAATAAGAAGGTATCCACGCTCCGTAAAACCTTCTTCCCTCCACCCCCTTAAGCGGATCTAGAAGATATTATAGAGGTAGTCTACTTAGATCTAATCTATAATAACGACGAGATTATAGAGTATAAGGTGCGTAAGGCTATCTATTACCCGGCCTAGAATAAGGCGCCGGGCCTAGATAGTATACTAAATAGGTTCATTCGTATAATCTCCGGGGGACTCCTAGGTAAGATTACCTACCTGTTTAATGCGTGTTTCTAGTTAGGATACCACTTAAAAGAGTTTAAAAGGGCTAATATAATAATCCTCCGGAAGCCGAAGAAGGAGAATTACGTGGAACTAAAGTTATATTAACTAATAGCGCTGTTAAATACGTTTAAAAAGGCCCTTAAGATAGTAGTTACGGGGAGACTAAGCGACTATACTAAAGACTATAACCTCTTACCCCTAGAGTAAATAGGGGCTAGAAGAAAACGGTCTTATAAGATAGCGCTTAAGACTATTATTAACGCTATCTATATAGTTTAAGACTATAGGAAGAATAATATAACTAGCCTACTATTATTAAATATTACGGGAGCCTTTAATAACATCTCGTATTAGAGGCTCCTCTATAACCTTAGGAAGAAGGGAGTACCCGCGCGAATTATTAACTAGACGGGGAGCTTCTTTATAAATAGGTTTATATCCTTAACGTTAGGTACTAGGACGAGCGTAGTAGAGTAGGTAGAGATAGGTATACCGTAGGGATTACTAATCTCGTATATAGTATTTCTATTCTTTAATACCCCCCTTATCGAGGCTTATTCTAGGACTAACCTTTAGCTCTAAGTAGGTAGGTTTATCGATAATATCTACCTCCTAGCGTACGGTAATACTATAGAGTTAAATTATAAGACCTTAGAACGCGCTTACTAGTTATACCTAGAATAGGCGAATATATATAGGGCTAACTTTACCCCGTAGAAGTATAAGCTAATCTATCTTTCGCGGCGACTACGCTGATTTAAAATACAGGTAGTAGTTAACTTAGGCTCGGTAGTTACTAGACCTAAGGCGGAAATTCGGGTCCTAGGCCTTTATATTAATAGGAAGCTCCGCTAGGGCCCTTATATTAAAAGAGTCTAGGTAAAGATAGTTAATTAAGGGTTAGCGCTATTAATAACCGCGGCTTTAACGTAGGGTATTATACTAAGCCGAGCTAGGTAGGTATATAATATAGTCGTTAGGCCGGCGATAATATACGCCGCATCTACGTAGTATATACTAGGAGGTCTTCGCGACGCGAAGAAAATATATATATAGAAGCTCGAGGTTATTTAGAATAACTACCTGCGGAGGATTCTAGGGGCTTATAAAGCTATACTAATACGAGTCCTTAAGGTAGAAGTATATATTACGCCTATATAGATAACCCTTAATAGCGCGGTCCTCTAGTACTATACCTAATAAGGAATATACCTAGTAATAAGGATTAGGAATACCCGTATTAGGAGGAAACTACGACTAAAGAGAGGTAGAAGGCTAGTAGCTACTAATACAGCCGCTAAGAAGAAAGGGGAGTAGGTACTCCGGTCCCTTAGCCTTAATAACTAGAAGGAACTCGAGTAAAGCGATAGTAGCCGTTATAAGGAGAAGATTAAGGATAAGATACGCCGCTAGTTAACTAGGCGGCGGGTTAGAATATAGGACGATTATAAGGCGAGGTTTAATAAATATAACCCCCCTAGCGTCTCCTAGGTTAGAGGTTTATAGAATAACCGCCTCAGCCTTTATAGCAAGCTCCTAAAAGCTGAGAGCTTAGTACTTACCTAAGCCCGTATAATAAGAATTAGACTTACAGATTTCCTATATAAGGCTAGGGTCCTAGGCTTCTCGTCACCTAGCTACGGATACGGGTATAGGAGATAGGATATAAAATACATCGTTATAAGTTACCTAGATTATACTAGTTAATAGTAACTCCTTATTAATAGGGCGGGTATAAGCGACCTCTAAGCTATATTAATATCGGTTAATAAGGGCCCCTAAGCTATATTATAATAGCTAATATAGATAGGCTTACTACCCTAGTTCTTACTAGCGGTAGTATAGTTATATACCCCTTAGGTCTAGTATATCTCGCGTATCAAGCATGTTTAACGCTCTTACCCCCCTCCTTCTTCCTCCCTCCCTTACTACCTAGCTATTAGGCTAGGTATTATAGTACGTCGCAGCTTTATATATATACGTTACTTTATTTATACTTATTATAAATATAATACGCAGGTAAATAAAGATAAAGGATACTAAGTTAAAAAACCGTAAGGGTTTTTATCTAGTATATACGATTTCCCTTACGTAAAGTATTATTTATAGAAGCCTATAATTACCTTTATAATTTAGTAGACACGAGTATAAATTCAATTAATTAATTAAGTAATATAAATTATTTATTAATTTAAATATAAGTAAGAAATCTAACTTTAAAGCTATTATTTATTATATTATTAAAGATATCTAGGAATAAGGCCCTTCTTCTACTATTATATTAATAGGGCTAATACTACTTAAGTTCCCTAAGTAAAAATTATAGTAACCTATTTTATTTCTTAGTTATTTACTTACTAATACTAAGACTAGATATTAGCCTACTAAGCTTAAAATTATAGGATTAGTATAAGTTATTAAGACGGTTTATTATATAATTAAGGTTATATAGAAGCCTACTATAATTATTTATATAGACTATTTAATAACTATCTTAATAGTAAGGTAAATAAGTTTAAATATAATATTAACTAAGAAACTTAATCTCTACCTTATTAAAGTATTAGAATATCTTTAATATTTTTACCTAGATATTTATTATAAACTAGGTAAGGTAAATATAATACCTAATACCTTATCTAGACTAGTAAGCTATAAATATTATTATTAATAAGATATTAAAGGTAAAATAAATATCTTATTTATAAAATACTTCTCTATTAGCCTTATTAATATAAGTAATACCTTTTAAAATTAGCTAATTACTAGTTATTAAGGTAAACTTTAATAGATAAGAATAATTAAGATAGTTAGGTAATATAAGGACCTTTATAATAATACTACTACCTTAGTATATAAGCTTATTAATTAGGTTTTATACTTTAGAGATAATAAATAAGGGCTATATTTATATATCCCTACTATTATAAAATTAGAAGTATTTAAGCTTATATATAATAAATTAGGACACCTAGATTATACCTATATATATAAAAGGCTAATAGAGGGTTTATATATCTATAACTTATCTAAGAAGCTTTATAGATTTATCTACTATTACCCTTAATATTAGTATAATTAGATATTATAATATAAGCTATATAAGTTATTATAACCTATTTTAATACCTACTTAGGTATTTTCTATAATTACTATTAACTTTATTCTAGTACTTCCCTTAATTATAAAAGGCTTTAATAGTATCTTAATAATTATATATAAATTTTTTATAGTAATTACCCTTATTCTAAGTAAGATAATATAAATAGTAAAAGATTAGGTAGTAAAGTTACTTAATAGATTAGTTAATATTAACTAAGACTTACTTTAAGTAATAATCTTAGATTAAGATTAGAAATTTATAATATAATTATAATAAACTATTTTTTATTATTTAAAAGTTAATTTACTTTACTTAGTAGCCTAGTACCCTTAGATAGATAGTTAATTAGAATAATTATACTAAACTACTAAAATAGTACTTTAATATTATATTACTACTATTAAATATAATTTACTATAACTATCTATTCTTCTAAGGATAATAGTAGCTCTTAATAATTCTACTAAGTATATATCTATAAATAAAACTCCTACTAAAGTACTTTATAACTTCTAGATAAGAGAGGTACTAGACCTACTAAAACCTAATATAAAGGTTATAACTACCTTAATAATAAGGGCCTTATTACCTTATATAAAAGTACCTTAAATACCTATCTAAATACGTATTATTATAAGAGAATATAAACTATCTTATATTAATATAAAAGATACTATTACTTTTACCTTACTTATAATAAAAGACTATTATAACTTAAAGTATATAATAAGGTTCTTTAATATTAATAACCTTATAAACTTATACTTATATAAGGGCTTTAAGGTTTCTAGTATTATATTTAAAAAGCTTAGTCCTTAGTTTATTAGACCCTTTAAAGTCCTTAAATAAATAGGATATCTAGCTTATAAGTTAGAATTACTAGATATAATATATATTTATAATATTATCTTAATAGCCTATCTTAAACCTACTACTAATCTAGTTAATAACCTGTATTAATACTACTACCTACCTACCCCTTCTATTATTATTAATAGAGATATTAAATATAAATTAAAAACCTCTTATAAAAATATTATATTTACTATACCTATAGCTAATCTACTTAATACCTTACTAGATAGCTTAGATATAGGCTTAAAGATAATTAGGAGATACTAGATTACTACCTATTAAATATACTAGACCTTATCTAGAGATAAAAGGAAGTAAATAGTCTTAATATAAAAGCTAATAAATAAGTTAGTAATAATAATTATAATATATAAGTAAAATTTCTTACCTTATAAGATTATCTCTTTTACTTTAAGTATATATATAATTAAGGTATATCTACTAATTCCTAACTTATATTACTATTAGGATAATAGCTTAATTTATTATAAGTATTTATTATAGATATTAACTTATTATTACTATTATTAATAGTACTTTTTACCTAGTATATCTTCCTTATAAAAGACTTTTATACCTTATATACTTAGGTAGAATTCCTATATATAGAGAATATTATCTTCTCTTTATATTCTAAACTAGTTATAATAATTAAATAGTATTTATACTACTATTCTACTTAGAGATAAGATAACTAGGTAGAGTTACTTTATCTTATAAAGTTTATATATAACTATATAAAGTATATTAATATTAAGCTACTTTTATATAAAGTACTTTATAATTATTTACTTAAATTAAATATAAAGCTCTTAAAGCTATTATTTAGAGAAATCTTATTAATAAGAAAAAGAATTAAGTTACTTTAAAAAAGAAGGGAAGGTTTAAAGTAATACTTATATTAAATCTAAGTTATATAAATAGAGTATATAAATAAGTAATAAATATAAGTATAATATAATATAAATAATTATATCTTATTAAATATAAAATATATTAAATTAATATAAGTAAATAAAAAAAATATTATTATTTAAAGCCTTTTAAAGTCTTTAATTATATTAATAATTAAGTATATAAGTTATAATTATTTAATATATTTTAGATATATAATATATTTTAGATATATAATATATTTTAGATATATAATATATTTTAGATATATAATATATTTTATATTTTACTTATAAAGTTATATAAGAGTAATAATAAAAGTATTATAAAAGTCTTATAAATAGAGCTTATAATTAATAAAAATAAATAGGAAATTAAAATTATTCTTAATTATAAAATCTTATATAATAAACCTTAATATTTAATTAAGTAAAAGGGTTAGTCTTATAATTATAATTAATAGTTATATAAATAAGACTTAATTAATATATTAAATATACTTAAAAGATTTAAGAAAGATTACTTAAAGATATAAAGTTTATATTATATAAAGGAAAAGAAGTTCTATTATTATTAATAAAAAAGAAAAAATAGCTTATATAATTATATTAAGGGTATTATAATAAAAGGCTACTAAGTAGTAGTAGTAGTAGTATTAATATTAAACTTATTATTAATAGTAGTAGAAATCTCCTCTTTATTACCCTCTTCTTTATTCTTTATAATAGAAGGAAGGCGCTTTTATATTATATTAGTAAGGCTTTAATAAGGCTTTAAAAGGGGAGGTAGAGTAGTATATATATATATTAATAGAGGATATTAAGAATACCTTTAAAGGCGTTTATAATATAAATAGTAATAGTAGAGTCTACCCTAATAAGAGTAATAATAGTAGAGGGAGTAAAGGAGGTATAATATAAGTAGTAGTAGTAGTATTAATAAATAAGTCTATTAAATACTTATTAAAATCTAATAACTTAAAAAAGATTAAAACTACCTTTAAAGGTAATTATAATATTAGAGGATTATAAATAGTATATATAAGAGTAATAAATAAAGGCTAGAGTCTCTTATTAATATTTTATATTAAGATCTTTATAATAATTTTATCTTATTAAGCTAGAAGAGGTATATATATAAAGTATATTATTAAAAAAGTAAATAAAACTTTAATTAAAAATATTAGACTTATAACTCTTTAAATTAAACTTTAATATATTAAAGGTATATTATATAAGATAATATAAGGATAAGTTATAAGTAACTTAATAAAAGAGATTAGATACTACTATTATAAATACTAGAGGAGGTAATAAGAGCTTTCTTTTAATTAATAGTAAGGGTAAGTTAATTATTAAAGTAATACTTATAAAGTAATTACTAGAAGTATAAAGAGATATTATAAGATATAATAAGGATAATAATATAAATAAGATTTAAAAAAGGACTTAATATAATTAATAAAAATAAAGATATTATAATTTAAAAAAAGAATATTAGAGTTATTTAAAAAAGGTATACTTTAAGTATTTAATAAACCCTTAATAGTAATAATTTCCTATTTACTTTAAAATACTAAGACTTTTAAATAGTTTTATAATAAATTAATAAAGAAGTATAAGAAGTATAATAGAAATATATTATAGTATATAAGTTAATATAAGAGTCTTATTTATAATTATTATAATTATACTTAATTATATATCCTTTAAGGCTTAGCTTAAGGGATCTTAAAGGTAATTATATAATTATATCCTTATTAAAGTTATATTATTATATAAAGGAAGTATCTTTAATAGATTATAACCTTTAATATTCTTAAGGCCTAGGAGCTTAAATAGAGAGATAATTATAAGAACTAATTATAAGAGCTAGTTAGAAATATAATACTATTATTATTATAATATTTATAATATATAATAATATTATACTACCCCTTTTCTTATAATATATAAAGGAGGGAACTCCTTTATAAGAGAAGGATAGTAATTAGTCTTACTATTAATAAGAATAGAGAGTTCTATATATATAATACTTATAATACTTAATAATTATATTATTATATAATATTCTTAAATATAAATATAAATATAAATATAAATATAAATATAAATATAAATATAAATATAAATATAAATATAAATATAAATATAAATATAAATATAAATATAAATATAAATATAAATATAAATATAAATATAAATCTTCTTTACTATAATAGAAAATACTAGAATTAAGACCTTAATCTTATTATTACTTATTAGTTAGTTTATTAGTACCCTAGATTCCTTTCCTAGACTAGTATAAATATTAGAACTCTAATATTTCTTTATATCCTATCTACCTATATACTAATACTTTATAATATTTTCTATTTAAATAAAGTTATATAATATCTTTTTAACTATCTAATACTTTAAAAATAATAAAAATTAATATAGTAATTTAAAAGATATATCTAAATAAATAGTTTTACCTACTAATATTAATCTAACTATCTAATATCTTAGTATAACTCTACTACTTAATTAATTTTTTCTTTCTACCTTATTTTTATTATTTAATACCTTATTATAGATATTATTCCTCCCTCCTATAATCTATACCTTATAAGCTATATTAATTATCTTTAAAGTATATATTATTACCCTTCTTATATTAAATATATCTCCTCTAGCTCCCTATTAATACCTTTTAAACGCGTAGCTCTTTCTAAGCTAGACTCTAATACTATTAATAAGAGGCCTAGATCTTATAAGAGTAATAGTATAAGGCGTACTAGACGCCTAAAGAATATTAATTTAGGAACCTAGGTTAGATCTAGGAACCTATTAGTAAACCCTAGATATATTATATTAATATAACCTCGCCTTAGAGAAATACTATTAGGTACTTACCCTTATAACTACCTTAATAATAGTATTACTTCCTAGTAGTATATAGCCCTTACTAATATAACTATTTAAGTAGTTATTCTACTAAGGGACGCCTAGTAACCTACCCCTCTAGCCTAAGCGCCTTAATAAATTACTCCCTAGCCTCCCTCTAAATATAATTAAAGTACCCGTTACTAGTATACTTAATAAGGGGCTAATATAGAGGATAATACTAAGTACTAACCTCCTATCTAATAAGGCTTATACTAACGGTAGTATTATATATATTAGTAGTAGATACTAGATTAAAGATATTAAGTATATAGGGATCCTTATATAATAAGATATATAGAGCTTTATAAGGTTAATAAATTATTTAATATTATTAGTAATATATACCCCTATTATAATATACTATTATAGAAAAGTAAATATAGTAACTTAGGGGATAGTTAATAGCTATATTATAATAGTAGGAAGAATAATTAGCTATCTTCTAACTAGTTATATAAGCTAGCTAATATTAACTTATTACTTAAGAGACCTTAAAAGAAGGTAGAGCTTAAGGTATAATTTATTAATAAATTACTTAGTAATATAAATAATATTATTATTAATAGATAGTTTATAAGAAGGAGGATTATATATAATAAAGAGTTTTTATATAATATTATTAGTTATAATAATTATCTGTCCTTTACTAGCAAGGATATAATTAATATTAATACCTATATTAGTTAAACTACCTTCTAGATCTAAGGGTCTATTTATTATCTAATAGGTCCTCTTATTACTAATAATAGCCTTAAGTTAAAATTCGCCTAGATCTATATACTAGATAGTATATAGGAGTAACTAGATATTTACTATTAATATTTTAATAATCTAAATTAAGATACCCTTACTTCTACTTAATATACCCTCTAGTCTATTAACTTATATATCTAGGGGTTTAGATCCTATTATAACTACTTTAAGAAGGATAAATTATAATATCCTATTAATATTATAAGTGTCTATATCTAATAGCTAAATCCTAAATAATAGGATAAGGGTACTTATAATTAGCCTACCTTTATAAAAGTTACTTATATTATAATAACTCCTAATAATATTATAAGAGGTTAGATTAAGTAGGATATCTATATTAAAACTATTAAGGGGGGCCTTATATTAATTCCTAACTAGTATCCTTCTTATATAACCCTCTAATATCCGCTCCTATTTCTATTTAGTAAATAGTTATAATATAACTACCTCCTATTAGCTAGCTATTAACTTCTAGGTAACTATCTACTATATATATTGTAATAGAACTATATTACTAGTATACTTACCTAGTATACCTTAATTAGTAGTAATAATAAACTAGAGTAAGAAGAGGGTAGTAACCCTAAGTAGGAACTAGACTAGTATATTACTAGTAAGTATATACCTTAGGGTTATAATAGGTCTTAGTAAGTAATAAGATAATTATTTTATATAAAATAGATATAAGTAAGACTATTTAATATATTTCCCTAATTATTTTCTAGACCTAAATCTACTTAGTTATAAATAGTTCTAAATAATTTAGATCTTAGCTAGGGGATAGTTAATATAATTTAAATAATCTACTAATTAATATCTAGATCTAGCCTAATTCCTTTAATTATACTATTAATAGTAGATATTTATTTAGCTACTAGGCTACTAATATCTAGATATTAATAGAGCTTAATAATTTAAATTAGTATTATTAGAATTAATAGATTATTTAAGCGGACTACTACTCTAGCTTAATAGATAGACTTAGTACTAATCTAGATATCTCGCTTAAAGATATTAATAGTAAGGTAACTATCCTCCTATTAATAATACTAGGAAGCCTACGTACTATAAAAGTAAGAATATAAGACGCTATAATAATAGTTTAAAAAAGGGGTAAACCTAATTTTTTTATTACCTTTATATATAATTCTAAGTAGCCTAATATTTAGAGCTTACTAGTATCTAGTTAGATACTAGAGTACTATTATAACCTAATTACTCGTATCTTTAATTAGAAGCTCTAGGAATTAATAAAAGACCTCCTTAAGTAATACGTCCTTAGTATTTATATAGCCTACTATTATATTATTAAGTTTTAGAAGTAAGGTCTCTTATATACTTATATTCTCCTTATTATATAAGAAGAGGATTAGATCTAGATAGTTAGTAATATTAATAGTATTATTTAAGTATTTATCCCCCCTTTATAATAGGGTAATATATTATATAAGTTAGTCTTATAATATATAGTTTATAATTACTATACTAGTATTCCTAGTAATAGATATTTTAGTTAGAAGAAGAATTATTATAATAAGGTTTTTCTAAAGGATTTTTACTAAGAGATATCTATTATACCTAATAGGAATTATCCTTTCTATAAATATCTAGTTAGCTCCCTTAAACCTAATTCCTCTATTAATAATAGATAAATTATCCCTTATAACCCGTATCTATTAAAGAAATATAGTACTTATATTAATATTAAGATCTACGGCTTTATTAAGTCTATTTTCTATCTATATAAATATATTTATAAGGGACCTAATTAGGCTAATATCTCCCTTACTAGGAATTATACGCGTAATAATAATAACCCCGCTCCTAATAGCTAGCTGTAATAGTAAGGGGAGTTAGTAGATAAGATTATAGAGTATTAATTTACTTACTAGATTAGGTCTATTAAGGCTATCTAGAAGATACTCTTATTTAGTATAGATATTATAAAGCCTTATATTAAGTATTTATAAATCTACCTACTAGATTAATAGTATACCCTTTTTAAGCTAGCTAATAACTAGGCTACTAATAAGGCTATTAAATAAAAGCTAATAGATAGTAATAAGCTTTATAAAACTATATTAATAGAGTTTTTTAATATAAACCGTCTTACTAAGGAAGCTTATAATAATAGTTAGCTATTATCTTTTATAAAATAGAATAGGAAATATCTAGCTATTATAAGGGATCTACTTAACTATCTATACACGGATTTTCCTAAGTTCTTTACCTAGAATAGAAGAAATAAATAATAGAAATTATATAAAAAAGGTAAGACTCTTAAGCGTATTAATTTTATTAGTCCTAAAACTAAGGATCTCTATTATTACTAACTACTCCTCTATTATATTAAGGGGGCTATATTATTTAATAATCTCTAGATAGTAGATAGCTAGCTAATAAGATAGAAGGAGGCTTATATAAAGCTTAGGTTGACTAAAAATAATAGATATACTAATAAGATCCTTAATAAGGGAAAGGATTTTTAAGGAGGTTATAAGCTACGTAGTCTTTTTATATTAATATTAGTTAAACTCTAACCTACTAATACCCTTATATTATAAAATAAGTATAAGGAGTATATCTTTAATAACTACTTATACCTCCTATAATAAGATTTTTTAATACTTTAAATACTAGATAATTACTATAAGTAATAGTTATTTATTAAATAGTATACCCTTTACCTTATTAATAGCTAATTAGAATATTAATTAACTACTAAATATACTAAGGATCTAGCCTAATATAACCTACCTATTCTAACTATCCTATTTAATAATTTTAATAATATTCTAAATAGACTTTTATAGGAAGAAATATCTTACTAAATTACTCCTAATAAGGCTAAGGTCTTATAAAATATACTAAATACTAACTAATACTATACTATTAATTAGATTATTACCGCTATTAACGCTAATATTAATAATAAATTTAAGGCTCTAGGTATACTATTCTTCCTTAATAGTACTAGGGGGACTAGTAAGATAATAGTTTAAAATACTATTATAGAAAGGCTACGTTCCTAGTAAAAGGTTACTCTAGTAGTAGTATCTTCTAATATTATATTAATACTATTATAAGGAGGTTAGATAACTTACTTATAATTTAAAATACCCCTAGACTCTAATACTACCTCTTTATATAGGATTAAGAAGGGGACTAATCTTACTAAGCTAATTAAGTAAGCTTATATTATCTTTTAGGATAAGTCTCTTATATAGAGTTAGTATAATATAGAAGCTATTAATTATAGCCTTTAAGATATTTATAATAATAACTAGGCTTATTTTAGGGGTAAGGTAGTCTACTTTTATAGAGACTTCTAATAAATACTCCTAGTTATTCTAGGAGGATCTAGTAGCTAGGTTATTAAGGCGTATCTTTAAAAGGCCTATTTCTAGAATAAGATTATATATTTAAATCTTACTATTAATAAGTAACTTAATAATCCTAACTTAATAGATATTATATATTATAAAATAAGACTCTTTATAAATAATCTCCTTACTATTAGTAATAGTATTAATATCTAGAAAAGTCCTACTACTAATAAAGACGTATTATATTAAAAATATAGTTATCCTCCTAAAAACTCTATTAATAATTTAGTTAAGAATATTTATACTAATATTAAGATAAATATCTCTTAGAGGATTTATCTATTAGAATAGGCTATTCTTATTATTATTAATAAAGATATTACTAGTATTAATACTAAGATAATATCGCGTATCTCTAGTAATATAATAATATACTAGAGTATTAATTATACTATATTAGAAGAAGATAATAAACTCTTCCCCTTTAAGTACTTTTATAGGTTCTATAAACCCTCCCTACTATCTTATAAGTTATATATTAAGCTAGGCGTACTAGTTATACTACTAAGGAACTTTAATCCGCTATATCTATATAATAGGATCTAATTATAAGTAATAAGATATAGTAAGTATATCTTTAAGGGGGAGATTATAAGTAGTACTTATAATAGCGAGAAGGTAATACTATTTAAGACGCTATTATAATCTAAAGAAAATAATAGGTAGGTTCCTACTCCCTTTATCTATAAGTAGTACTCTATCTAACTAGTATTTACTATAACTATTAATAAATTATAAGGCTAATTAATAAAGTATATAGATATTAACTTATAGACTAGGCCTACTTTTAGCTATAATTAGCTATATATAACTCTATTATAGGTAATAAGATAGGGAAACCTCTATATTATTAGGCCTAAAACTCCTAAATATATATCTAGCTAAATAATAAGAAATATTATATATAAGTAGGTACTATTAGATAATAGGTAGACTACCCCTAATATATTAATCGTAACTTATTATTAACGCCTAGATCTTATTAATAGCTACTTAGCGGCTTATAAGAATATTAATTATAATATTAGAAGTACAAAAACGGCTTAATACTATACTTAGTTATATAGTTATATCTTTATATTAAATTATAATATTAGACTTTTTAATAATAAAAATAAGCTATTCTACTATTTAATTTATTAAATACCGCCGGTTAAACTTTAGATAGCTAGATAAATACTAGGCTATATAAACTCCTATATCTAATAGATTCCTCTATATTAATATAATGAATCTAGTATAACTATTAATAGTTATTATAAGAGTATAAAAGATATATTATAATATAAGGGGTATAATAATTTAAGAATTATATTAAATAGTCTAGTAGCGTAGGAGTTATTAGTAGAATAGAATATTACTATACTAGATATCCTATAATTAGTTAGGTACCTAGTAGATAGTATTAGTCTTTTAATGCTATTATCTTAATAATAATAATATCTTTTCGTAATAATAACTAATATAATAAGTCGTCTAATAATAATATACTTAGTTATACCCTAATAATCTTAAACGGTAATATTATAGTAGAGTTATAATATAAGTAGGCCTAATGACTATTTATTAATACTCTAGTACTAGGTAACTATTATAAATAATCCCTTTAATCTAAAATTAATATTTTTAGTAACGCTTACCCTATAACCCCTATAATACTTAAGGGGGGTCTTAGTATCTATAAGAGTTTATACGAATATCTATTATATTTAGACTTAAATTTAACTTATAACTATTATTACTTACTAATAAATAAAAGAGCTATACTTTTAAGTATACTTTTCCTAAGTAAAAATCTTGAATTTTTATAGGCATTTTCTAGTATAATATAGTATATAATAAAGTTATAATTTATTTACTTCTAACTTCTTTTATAACTACTACTATTAATATTAACCTATTATAAGTTACTTTAAGCTATATCTTAATATATTTAATATTAATACTATTAATACTTTATAAGATAACTACTATTAAAGTATAAATATAATATATAAGATTAATTACTAATATTATACTATATATTAAATAGATAGTAATAATAATAATAATTAAAGTAAGTCTTTACTTACTATTCTAATACTTTTATATAGTAGTCTTAGTACTACCCGAGAAAAAACTAAAATTCTTATATAATTTATAATTTATAAACTAATATATCTCTAAAGTACCTAATAGATATCTAAGTAGTCTAGATATATTACTAATTAAGGCTATATATACTTTACTTATATTATCTATTACTACTATTACCTACTACCTATATTACTATCGCCGCCTCCCTACCCTTCCTTACCCTATACCCCGCTAGAATAGCTTATATTTATAAGAGGAGGTCGCGGGATATCTACTTCTTAGATATAGTAATAAAGAAATACTATTAGCTACTATAATAAAGAGGAGGACGCTAGAGTAATAGAGGAGTAACTAGGTAAAGTACGGAATAGTCTAATAGTTAAAGGGTATCCTTAGGCTAAGTAGCTAGCGTTTTATACTATTATTATACTATATAAAGGAGCTTCTAGACTTCCTAGCCTATTAGCTTATAATATATTAGGATAAGATATAAGACTTTCTCTAGGATAAACTTAATATTACTATCTTATAATAAGCTATTAGTAAGGCTATTAAGTAAATCAGCTAGAGTAGGAAGTAGGTAAAAAAGATTATATATTAGTAAAGTTAATTCCTTAGGACTAATTAGATACTACGTCTTACTAGCTAGTAAGTAGAATAGCTTATTTTCCTAGATAAGAGTATTATAAATAAGTAGTCTAGCTTTAGGAAATATGTATATATACTAAATAGGGTAAAGGTAATATAAAAAGAATTCCTTATTTATAGTAAGAGATAGAGTATTTTACTTATAATTACTATTAATAGATATATCGCCTAGGATATTTACTATAATTTTATAATATTAGATATCTTTAATAACTTTATTTAGATAAGAATCCTCTTATAAATAACTTAATTTCCTAGTCTATATTCTATTAATAGGGACTCTTTTAATTTATATAGATTAATTGATTAAGAAAGCTATTAAGGCTATTAAGAATAATAAAGTATTAGGGAGGCGGAAGCTATTCCGCCATTACTAAGTAAAACGTATAAACTAGAGTAGATTCTATATTAGTATACTAGTAAAATTAAAAAAGTAAATGACCTCATTTACTAATTGCCTATATCTATTACTATATATCTATATTAAGGCCCTTATTTATCCTTATATACCTTTACTAAATTACTAGCCTTAGATAGATCCGCTAGGTTATACTATAAATTATCCTTATTACTATAACTAACCCATTTAACTAAGTACTAAGTCTTTCCCCTTAAATACCTCTTATCTAGTAATCTCTCGATTTTATAAGTCCTATTATATAAGTTAATACCTTCTATTTTTAGCTTAAGCTATATAACTAATACTACTAGCTATATATATTATAGGGGGTAGCTTAAGCTAATAAGCGAGTAATCCTACCTTTTATAAAATCCTAAATAGACTAGTATATTATTATAATAGTTTCCTATTAGAGATACTAGGGATCTTATAACCTTTATATAGGCGAAGAAAGACTTTATTATTTTCTTTAAATTATAGACTTTTATATTTACTATTATACCGGTATTTTATTATTATATTACTAAAGGCTATTATATCTTCTACCTATTCCTAGTAGGTAAGTTATAAGCTATTAAAGGCTTCTATAGGGATATTACTAATCGCTAGTATATCTATACTATTATTTACCCTAAACCTATAATAGAGCTTATTAGGAGCGTATCCTATAATAGTAGGGGAGTTATTAATATTAGCCTAGATATATAGGAGTATATAATCCTATTAATTCTAGGTATCTAGATAGTATATAAGGTAGAATTATATTATAATCTCTATAATTTAGTTAGTATACTCGCTCTATCTATTAGTTTATAGATAATAGGTTATAGATATAAGAAATTTAATACTAAGATATTTAAAGACTTCCCGCTAAAAGTTAGATATAATGAGGATCTTAATTATTAATTATACTATATAGAATTCCCTAGTCGTACGCTAGTAGAGATGAAATTATAACCTAGGCCTACTAGGGAGCCTTCTAAGTATTAATACCTAGTATAAGAAGGACCTTCTTTAAGAACTTATAAGTAATTATTAGTAGGTAATTTATACCTAATAGCGTAGTAGGTAGAGTAGCTATAAAATCTATCGCGATTATATAAAATAGTATAGGCGGGGTTAGTATAGGTACTTACTTACTATATAATAGGTATCTTCTTATCTAACTAAGTTAGTATTAAGGGTAGTAGCTTATATAGGCTTAGAGGTTTCTAGTAAGATATTAGATATATACTATATAAGAAAGTTAGTTATAATATCTATAATAATTATTATAATTAGAAAAGTTATAGGCTTATTTAAATAGTTCCTTCTTTATAATAGGAGGAATATATAAATATTACCTCTTCTCGCTATTAATATAATAAATAAGCCTATCCCTAAGAATAAATAATATCCTAGGTTTATTATATTTTAGAATTATATCTAGATTATTATTTATAAGAGGCTTTAATATATTAAGGATCTTTTACTATTACTTATTATTCTAATAGCCCGTTTATAGTTAAGATTTAAAATCCTCCGTTATCTCTATATTTATTATATAATAGATAGTAGGGCTATTAAAGTCTTTAGTATTATAGGAAAGACTATTATAGGATATAAGAAGAATATTAAGAATCCTATCTAATAAATTAAAATTCTTAGAGTTAGTTATTTAAAGTCTTGATAGTATATTAAGGATTATATTTAATTTCCTAGGTTTATAATATAATTCTAAATTAAATAAAGATAGGTATTAAGAAGCTTATATAAGTTATAGATTTAGCTTATTTATACTTATAATCCTTAAGGTAGACTACTTTAATATTAGGATAATAGTAGAATAATTAGTATAAATAATTATAGTTAGTTATAGATTTAATTTAATTATATATTAAACCTTCCTAATAACCTATATAATATTAGTGATTTTTAATTTAGTAGGCTAATAGTTCTTTTTTATATTATTAAGATAGTAACTAAAAAATATTATAGGCTATATATTAGTCCTTATAAAAGGCTTTAATAACTATATAAGATCTCCCTTTACATAGTATATAATAGCCGTAAATCCTACTACTTTTAAGGTATCTATATCTATATATAGAACTCTATTATAATTATAATAAATAAGAAATTAGGGAGTCCTAAAAGCCTCTTATAAATCCTAAAAAGTACTAAGCTCCTCTTATATAGGCTTATAGAAAATTACCCTAATTACCTTCCTCTTTTATATATAACCTTTTATACCTATATTAAGGCTCTTATTAAGGATAACCTTTCTCTTTTATAAAGGGTCCGCCCTCTATATATATCTCTTAATTAATAATTAGAGCTAACTAGTTAGTCTAAGAAATATTTTTAAGTTAGCTAGGTTTTATAGAAATTATAGTAAGGTAATAGCCGCGATTTTCTCTTTTATTATAGATATCCCTAGGCTATTAATATACTAGCCTAGTAGGGTAATAGAGGGGTAGCTAATATATAACTTTAATAGTAATAGGCTTATATACTTCTTCTAGAATAGATTAAAGACCTTATATAAGTATTTAATATACTCTTATAAGGTATATAAGTAAATAATAATATTATTAATATAGGCTTTAATAAACGCCTAGTATTACTAGAGAATAATATTAGTTTAGTATTAAATATATAGAGGCGAGCCCTTATAACTTATAAGGGCTACTAAAGATTACTCTTAGTTATAATAGCTTATAATTATAAGCTTATAATAATGTCTAACCTAGATATAGAATTAATAAAACTATCTTATAGTATTAATAATTATTATATATTAATAACCTTATACTAATACTATTATATCAGCTTATAAGGGGAGTAGGTATATACTATTCTTTATAATTTTATTAAGCTCTTATATATTAATTATAACGCGGCCCTTTTACCTAGTAGGAGTTATAAAGAAATAGTTTTTAAAGTTATAGCTATCCTTAATATCTTTTATTACTAATACTTAATAATATTGTAAGGTTTCTTCCTAGGATAGTTTATAAGAGCCTTCCTAATAGAAGTTAAAGGGCTTATAGGTAAAATCCTAGTATAAACCTTCCTATTTATAACCTTAAGGGCTCTAAGAAGGCTATCCCTTAAAGGCTTCCTTAGTAGCGGCCTAGTAGACCTATAAAGGTCTTAGAGGCTATTACTATTATTCCCCTTATAGTCTAAAAGGAAAGCGATTTCCTTAATTATAATTCTAGTTTTAATTTTAATTCCCCTAGTATTAAGGACCTTATTAGGGTTACCTATTAAATAAATTAGACCCGTCTAATAGGGCTAGTACTATTATTTAAAGTCTTATAAGTTATATTAGGAGGGTATAGATATTTACGCCCTAATTACCCTATTAATAGCCTTAGTAGGGTTAATAGCCTAGTAGAGGCTTCTAATATTAATAGTAAGTATTATTTTTATCTTATAACTATAATTAAGGTAGTAGTAACTACTAGGAAGGCTATTAAGATTAGGACTAAAATTAAGACTAAGAAGGTTAAAATAGAGATTAATACCTACTACGCTATTTTTACTAAGACGGCTAATAAGATTTTAAGTACTATTAATACTTCCTACGGTCTAATAAGGTAAGGAACTTATTATAGTTAGTAGTATTACTAGGTTTAGGGATATTACGCTAGAACTCTATATTAAGACTATACTAGATAAGAAGAATATAATCCTTTATAACCTTAATCTCTAAATCCTTAGCTACTCTTATAATAGTTTAAGAGTACTCCTAAGGCTCTCTCTATTAAGAAGTATCTTATATAGTATACTTCTTATAGATTAGCGTACCTATATTAATATAGTATAGGGCCTTCTATTATTATATTAATAGATAATACTATTTATTAATATTATAAGTAATAAGATATTTATTACCTTCTTTAAGCTTAGTAGTATATTATCCCTAGGTAGTTCTTTAGAGATATAGTTAAAGGTTTATATAGATAATAGTATTACCCCTTACTTAAATAATATCCTTAATATAGTTTATAAATATATAAATATTATAGAAATAGGTAGTCTTACTAGTATATTTAATATTAGAGGTAGTATTTATAAATTTATTATTATAAAAGGGATTGAAATATCTAATATTATTAGGATTAAAGCGGGGAGTACTATTATTATTAAAAGGTACTCTAGGAGGTATACTAGGATCTATAAGTCCTAGCGCTAGTAGTAGGGCCGGTAGTATAATACTAGTAATCATTTCTTATAACTTAATATACTAAGCCTTAGTGAAACCTATATTCTTACCTATAACTAGATATTATACTAGTCTAATAGGCTATTTATATATAGCTTCTTTAGTAGAAGTCCTATAAGTTATAGGATTAGTACTAAAATTTAGCGGCGTAATACTTAGTATTACTAAGGGTAACTTAATATTAAATAGAGTGAGAGTAGAAGATATAATAGTAGGTATTTTAACTAATAAGAATCTCTTAGGACTATTCTTAGTTAATAGTAGCTAATACTTTATAAAATATAATAAGAGTTATAGGAGACTTTAGTAATACTTAGTACTCTTAATAAAATATTTAATTACCTTTTAAAAGGCGGGGCTATTAGTAGCCTAGTTAAATAGATAGAAGGGTAGTTCTACTAAAGTAGCACGTTAATTACTTAACTTAGGGATCCCTAGTTATAGGGGATATCTATAATAAGTAATAATATAGTTAATATAATACCTAATAGTCTCTAGTACCTTATAAATATATACTTTACTAGTATCCTAGATAAACATATAAATTTAATTTATTAATATAATAAGATAATAATTAAGGGATAGTAGTAGTTAAGCTACCTTAACGGCTTCCTTTTAGAGAAAGGCTTCTTAGATCTTAGGGAAGAAACCCTAGAAAAGTAATATACTTATATAGAATTTAATAAAAGAGGCTACTAAAGCCTTTAGTAGTAAGCTAAAGTAGTATAAGGTTATACCTAAGTATAGTAGTAGAGTATATTATTAGGGCTCGTCGCTATTATAATAGATAGTTATAAATAGAGATAGATTAGTTATAGAGAAATAGGCTTCTCTATACTATTAGAGGACTTTAGGGATTATTAGTACTATAAGGGTAGCTTTAATATTTTAGTAGTTTAAGATAATTAATTAGTATTATAAAGCCTTTTATATAGTATTACTACTATATATTAATAGGGACTCTTTTAATTTATATAGATTAATTAATTAAGAAAGCTATTAAGGCTATTAAGAATAATAAAGTATTAGGGAGGCAGAAGCTATTCCGCTATCGCTAAGCGAAACGTATAAACTAGAGTAGATTCCATATCGTCTATTCTAATTATAAATAATATATTAATTTATAACTCTAAAGAGCTAGAGGTTATATATTATACTATGGGCGTTGTCCTAGCTAAGCTCCCTCCTTATTTACTAGACCTAAATCCTATTAAGATATTATTTATAAAGCTAAAGAGATAGATTAAGTGGAATAATTAGAAGATAAAGGTATATACGGAAAATAATAACTTTAGAGGCTTTACGTAGTTCTTATAAAATATTATATATTATTTAGGAGCTATAAGGGTAGGAAAAGGGGGGGTAAGAGGTCTATTTAAAATATTAGGTATATAATATTAAATCGCTTATTTATATCTAGAGTATCTAGAGAATATATCTAAGAAATAGGAAAATAACTAGTAAATTAATACTTTTTAAGAGGTCTTCTCTACTAAAGTTATACTTCCTATCCTAAAAGGCTACTATTAAATTAATAGTAAATTATCTACTTAGACTTAAGCTAGAAATACTTATAAAGCTAGTATTAAACCTATTAAAAAATAAGTATTTCTAGCTTAGAGTAGAGCTCTTCTTTTAAGTAACTTATATATTTAAATCCTAAGTATTAATATTATTTTTATTATTCTTATCCTTATCTACCTTATTAATAATATTATCCTTATTTATACTTATAGCCTTATAAATCTTATAATTATAAAGACTACCTTTATTATACTTCTACTTAGTATACTTACTTATATCCCTTATTAAAGCCTTATTAATACTAATAGTAATATTATACTTATAATATAAATACTCTAGATCTATCTTCTTTAACTAAAGGCTTTTAAGGTTATATTACTTCTTCTATATTAGGTTTAATATATACTCCTATTACAGCCTATTAATATTTAAATAGCTTATTAGATACTACTTAATATATCCCCTTAAATTATTACCTTCTACTACTTTACTCTAAGGATATAAGGTAATAGGAGGGATAATATTAATACTTTTATATTTTAATAGTAGGAGGATTAGCTCTAATACCCTTACTCTTATAACCTTAATAGTATCCTCTTTATCTATTTACCTTTACTCCTACTATATAATTTATAGTAAGAAGATATTAGTAACTAATATACTAGTTAGTATAAATATAAGCGTAGTTAAAGGTAGTTATAGAGTAGGTATCTAAGGTATAAAAGAACTAGCTAATAAGCTTACTAAGGGGGTAGCTAGTAGGACTACTATATAATTCCTCCCCTTCTTCTAAATATAATTCTTATTTAAGTCCTAGATTATATACTTTAGTAGCCTTGATAGACTAGCTAAACTATTCTTAAGATCTATAATTACTTACTATTATATAAAATTCTTATAATCTAGAGGGTAATACTTACCTATTTTAGTATAAACCTAGTAATAATATAGGAGGTTAGGATAAGAATTAATATCCTTATATTTATAGTTTATTATAAGTAGGGCTATTTACTACTTAGTAAGTATTTATAAAGCTTATTACTTAGTCGCCTTATAAATAAGTCTCGCTATTATAATAGTAGCTTTCTAACTAGCCTAAGTAAGAGGAGAAGTACTATTTAATAGTACTTAGGTAAATACTATTAGTAAGATAAACCCTTTTATAATATATATATACTAGGAATTAATATATAGCTTTATATCCTTAAACCTTATAATCTATTTATATAGTATCGCCTACTTAGTATTATACTAGCTAATATTAATATTAATAGTATATTTCTTATCTTTCTTCTAACCTTTCTATATAAGGGTTACCTTAATATTAATAAGAAAGTAGGCTAATCCTTTCTAGGAGGCGTTTATTATTACCTTCTTTTTAGTATTAAATTTAAGATTATATATACTAATATTTCTAGCCGTCTTAAATCTATTAATAGTATAGATATAATTATATGAGTTATATTCCTCCCCCTTAAAGAATACCCTCTTAAATTATATATATTCTATTATTAGTTCTACCTCCTCTTCCTTACTAGACACGGAGGGAGTCTATACTTAGGTACCTTATAGTATAAATAGGGGAGGTATTAGTAAAGCTAACTATATAAGTAAAGGTATAATAGACTTGTACTCTTACTACTACTACTACTACTACTATAATAGCTCCTAGACGTCTAGGCTAATAGCCCTTAGCGGTAATAAGGTAAGAATAGCTATTTAAAGAGGAAGTTTAGCCTCCGCTACCTTAATAGTATATTAACTAGGTATATAGGGTCGTTAGTTAGGAAGCTCTACTATTATAAATATACTATTAGAGGTAGGCCGCTTAAGCGCCTTTTTATATATAACTATTACGTAATAGCTAGATATTATTAGGAAGTCTAAAATACTAAAGAATAAATATATCTAGGCTTTAGAATTACTTAATTAAGACTAATATAGTTAGAATATAAGGGTAGGGATTTATAGGATATTTTAGTATAGGGACTAGGCTAATTATACGATTTTCTCTAGGAATACTAAGACTACTACATAAAAGTTGTACGACGATAATATCCTTTATTATTTTATATATAATATTACCTTATAATAGCCTTTAATTATCTTTAAATATATTATAAGTATATTACTTATAAATTACCTTCTTATATAAGTCTATTATATTATATAGTTAAAGACCTTATTAATATCCTATTATATTATACTTCTTTTAAATTATTCTTATATTCTTTATACTTAAAGGTATTTATTTTAGTTAACTCTTATAATAGATAGTTAAATACTCTTATTATACCTCTCTTCCCTATTATACTACTAGGGTAGTAGCCCTCCCTAGGCCTTATTATCTTTAGTATACTAAGTACCTAGGCTTAAGTCCTAGGTTACTATATAATTATAAGATAGGTAGAGCCTATTAGAGGTACTACTACCTTTATAAAAAGTATAAATTAATTTATAATAATAAGATTTTAATATACTTTATATATAATATATTAATAGGTTATAAGTTTACCTTACCTTTTATATTTATATATCTAGCCTCTTTACTCGCGGCCCTATTATTACCCTTTAAGGTAGAAAGTTACCCCGCCGTACTACCTTTATAATACGCGTTACTACCTTTACCTTTAAGGTAAAAGTAGTAATTTATTTAAGGGAGTATAATAAAATATTTTTATATAAGTTATAAACCTCTAAGGAATTATTATACTTTAAGGTAGAGGTAGGTAATTATATAGCTATTACCCTTAAAGGTATTCTAGATATAATAAGATAATAAGTAAATCCTTTTATTATATATTTCTTATAATATATATTAATACTTTTATAAGAGGGGTTAACTACCCTTACTATAATAGAGGGTAATAAGGAGTTAGGGGAGGTAAGTATATTATTAAATAATTCTACTATCTTTATATAAGCTAATTATATATTAAGAGGAGGATAATAATAATAATAATAATAATAATAATAATAATAATAATAATAATAATAATAAGTAGAAGATAAGGGAGATAGAGGAGGATATAAAGGAGGAAGAGTATAAGGGTACTACGTAATAACGTAGCTATTAAGTACTATAAACGGTATATATATACTTATATATAGAACTCTCTATTCTTATTAATAGTAAGACTAATTACTACCCTTCTCTTTAAGGGGGAATTCCCTCCTTTATATATTATAAGTAAAGGGGTAGTATATTACTATTATATATTATAAATACTATATTAATAGTAGTATTATATTCCTAACTAGTCCTTATAATTATCTCCCTATTTAGGCTCTTGAGCTTTAAGAGTATAAAAGTTTATAATTTATAAGAGATACTCCCTTAATAATAGAATATAACTTTAATAAAAGTATAATAATATAATTAATTATAAGGCCCTTTAAGCTAAGCCTTAAGGAATATATAATTTTATTAAATTATAATAATTATAAATAATACTCTTATATATAATCTTTATATTATAATATATTTTTATTATACTTCCTATTATTCTTTATTAATTTATTATAAAAGTAGTTAAAAGTCTGAATATTTTAAAGTAAATAGGAAGTTATTACTATTAAGGGTTTATTAAGTACTTAAGGTATACCTCCTTTATATAACTTTAATATTATTCTTTTAATTATAATATTCTTATTTTTTATTAATTATATTAAGTCCTTTTTAATTCTTATTTATATTATTACTCCCTCCGCGCCTTATTATACCTCCTTATAATCCTAGTAATTACTTTATAAGTAATCCTTAATAATTAACTTATCCTCTATTAATTAAAGAAGGTTCCTACTATCTCTTTTTATAATAGTACTTAACCTCTTTTATTAAGTTACTTATAACCTATTTTTATATTATCTTATATAATATACCTCTAGTATATTATATTTTAAAGTAAAGAGTTATAAGTCTAATATTTTTAATTAAGGCTTTACTTATCACTTTAATAGTATAATTTATATACGCGCCTCCCTTAACTCTATTAGGTATAATTATTATAAGTATCTTAATATTAAGTATAAATAGGAAATCCCTACCTCTACCTATTAATCTTATACTCGCCTTTTATAAGCTTTAAATATTATTATTACTTTAGATACTAGCTTTAATCTCCCTTAACTTACTAGACTCTAGTAAACCTTTAATAAGCTTATTTACTAGTATTATTACTACTTATATTATACCTCCTCTACCCCCTCTACTATTACTACTCCTATTAGGGTAGACCCTACTATTACTATCTATATTATAAATATCCTTAAGGATATTCTTAAAATTCTTTACTAATATATATATATTACTCTATTTTCTCTTTTAAAGCCTTATTAAAGCCTTATTAATATATTATAAAAGTACCTCCCTCCTATTATAAAGGATAAGGATAAGGATAAAAAGGATAATCTTATTAATAGTAGTAATAAGAGTAATAGGCCTAGTACTACTATTAATATAATATAATAAGCCTCTAATATAATACCTTTAATAGCCTTAGGTATCTTTTTTTTTATTAATAATAATTAAAATCTCTTTCTATCTTATATAATATAAACTTTATACCTTAGGGTAATCTTACTTAAATCTTTCTAATATATTTAATATATTAATTAAGTCCTATTTATATAACTATTAATTATAATTATAAGATTAACCCTTCTACTTTACTAAATATTAAGGTTTATTATAAGAGATCTTATAATTAAGAATAGCTTTAACCTCCTATTTATCTTTATTATTTATAAGCTCTATTTATATAACTTTTATAATACCCTTATTATTACTCTTATATAACTTTATAAGTAAGATATAGAAGATATTATATATATAAAAGGTATTAAGTAGTTATAACTTATATACCTAACTACTAATATAATTAAAGACTTTAAAAGGCTTTAAATAATATTATAATATTTTCTTAATTACTTATATTAATTTAATATACTTTATATTTAATAAGATATAATTACTTATATTATATTATCTTTACTTTTATTATTTATTTATATACTCTACTTATATAGCTTATACTTAATATAAGTACTACTTTAAGCCTTCCCTTTATTTTTAAAGTAATTTAACCCTTTTTATATTAATAGGACTTCTCTTAATAATAGCTTTAAAAGCTTTATATCCAGCTTAAGTAAGTAGTTATAAAGTACTTTATATAAAGGTAATCTAGTATTAATATACTTTATATAATTATATATAAACTCTATTAAATAAATTAACTCTATTTAATTATCTTATTTTTAAGTAGAATAGTAGTATAAATATTATTTAAGTATACTATTCTATCTTTTTATTTAACTATCTATTTAAGGATAAAAAGTAGTATTAAGCTTTCTTTTTATATTAATATAATAATATATAGCTACTTAGAAGTTATTTATAAATATTATTCTTTAATTATTAATAATACCTTCTAGTTAATTAAACTTTAAAAAGATTTTATAATATAATAAGTTAATAATATTAATAATATTAACTATCTTTATAATAAATAAATATTTAACTACTTTAATATAATAATTTATAATTATTAAGATTATATTATAAATATTATCCTTTTATTTACTTAAAGGGAGATTTATAATAAAATCTATTATAATTTCTTAAAAAGGTTTTATAAGTATTAATAGTAATAATAGTATATTATAAATAGTATATTTATATAACTTTATTAATTAATAGGTTAAGTATTCTTATATATAATTATAAATATCTTATTCTATTAATTTCTAATAGAACTTCCACTTAATAAGCTCTTATATATACTTTTATAAGTAGTAGCTAATATAAGGATTATTATAATAAAGCTTTAAGATTTCTTATCTAATTACTTTATTATTAGGTATAAAAATTATACTACCCTTATAAAGGACCCTAATTATATCTATTAATAGAGATATATTAATAGCCTTTTTATAACCCTAGGACTTTAATAATTATTTCTTATTATAAATATCCTTATCTCCCTTTTAGAGATATTAGAGTATCTCTAATATTAAGTTATTATACCTATTTTATACGCGCTCTATTATTAATATAATTATAATATACCTTCTAAGTACTATTTAATTAATATTAAACTATCCTATAATAGGGTTTAAGCTATTACTTATACTACTCTATATCTTTAAGAGCGCGTTACTCTCCCCTATTTTTAGGATATAAGGCTTTTTAAGCCCTATCTCTAACCTTTTATACTATTTATAATTATAAGCCTTATTATCTTATAAACCTTTATAAATATTATATATATAATACTTATTAAAAGAAATATACCTAATATTCTCTAACTTATTTTATAATATTAATAAATAAGTATCTTCTTTATTTATTATTAATATATAATCTAGTTACCTTAATAAGGTATTAACTAGGTTCTTAGTAAGTATATAATAGTATATCTTAAAGTTATATACTATAAGCTTTATTATCTAATATACTTATCTCCTTATTAATAATAATATTATTTAGAAATACCTTAAGTTATTATAATTAGTAATTATTATAATTAAGTATAAGCTACCTTTTAAAAAGTACCTTTATATCTAGAATACCTTAATTATTATAAGTAGTTCCTAGTTATAAGTCTTATATCTAGTTTCTATTAAATATAATTTATAAGAGTAAAAGGTAATAGGATATTATTCTACTTCTACCCTTTTAATACTAATTAGGAACTTTTATAATAAAATAATTATAATAGCTAGAATTAAAATATTAGTCTCTAATTAAATTTCCCCTATTAAGTTAAAATATAGAAGTAATAGTACCTCCTAAAAGAGTTACTTTAATTACTTAAATACTACTCTTATAATATTACTTAATATTAATTTTTTATTTTTAATATATAAATTTTTTTTTTTAGATAGTCTATTAATATTATAATAATAGAGGAATAGTATTTAATAAATTAATAGTAGAAATTAATACACTTTAAGAAGATTTAAATATCTTTAATATTCCTTAATTCTAGCTATTTTATTATAATATCTACTTAATATAGGTTTATATATATACTATTATAATTAATAATAAAGCTAAGGAATTCTACTTTTATTATTATAAATTTATATTTCTTTAAGCTAATATAAAGCTTAAATTTATGAAGATATTAAAGTATAACTTTTATAACTTTAATATAAAACTCTTTATCCTAGGAATAAATAAGAATATTATTTAGATAAATAATATAAATAATATTAAATAGTCTTATTAAGGCCTTATTAATATATATTTAAAATAAGGTAAGTATATTAATAAGTTTAAAAGGTATATTTATATATATAAAATAATTATACCTTATATAAAATATAATCTTCTATTTATTATCCTTTCTTATTTGTAAGTAATAATATATATCCTTAAGGTCTAACTTAATTAAGTACTTAATATTAATTAATAGGAGGGAATTTTAATTTTAATTATAATCTTATTAAGCGCCTTATAATTAATATATATATATAATATTCTATCTCTTTTAATATAAAAAGGATTAATATACCTATTAAGCTTATAAAATATTAAATTTAACCTTTTTTAAAGACTACTTAAAAGATTCCTTTAATACGCGTAAATGTTTTTTTAATAAATTATAAAGTAGGTTAAAGGGAGGTTCCTTATTCTCCTTTATATTAATCGCGTAATTATAAGGTATATAAGCTAATAATACCTTAATATTCTTAATTAAAAAGATATCTTAAAACTCCTAAAATTTTAAAGGGAGTTTAATTTTAAATAATAGGCTTTTATTACTTACTTTTAAGTATATTATAATAAATATAATATTATTAAGCTACTCCTTTAAGCTTTTAATAATATTAAAATACTCCTTAATATTACTTTTTTTAATAAGGAATTACTAATTTTATATAAGTTAATCTACTTAGGGATTTTATTCTTTTAATTATAAATACTTAAGGTAGAAGTTATAATTAAGGTTTTTTATTATTAATAATTATTAATAGCTCTTAATTATATATCTTATACCTAGTCTTAATAGGTATTAATTTATAAGACTAGAAAGCTACTAGATATTAAGCCCTATTATTATCCTATTAAGATAAGATAGTAGTTATAATAAAATTAGATATATCTATTTTAATTAAAATTTTCTTATTAGGATTAAAATATATTGAGATAGGTATAATAGTAAAGGTATAATATAAATTATAAAATACCTTCTCCTTATTAATACCTTATATAAAGGGTCTTAACTTTTTCTTATCCCTACTACCTTTTAAAAGGCTAGTCAAAGGGGATACTATTTATAAATAATAATATATAAAATATTAATGAAAGTTTATAAATTCTAAAAATACTTAGACTTCCTAATATATAATTAATACTAGTTAATCTTAGATAGTAAATACCTTATAACTATCTATTAATATACTATTAATACTTATAATAAATTTAAGGAATTCTATTAAATTAATATAGAATTTATATTTCTTTTAATTTATATAAAGTTAAAACTTTTATAACTATTTAAGTACTTAATAGATATATTACTTATAACTTAAGATATCTTTTAAATAAATTAAAATACTATTAAGGTATATTATATAAGTAATATCTACTAGGCCTATTAAAGCTCTATTAATATAAGCTTAAAATATAGTTAAAATGTTTATCAACTTAAATAATATAATTATATATTTAAAGTAATTATATTATATATAAAATACTATCTTCTATTTATTACCCTTATAAATATAAATCTTATAATAGGTATCTTTAAAGTCTAATTTAATAAATATCTTTAAACCTTATAAGTAATTAAATATTTTATTAATTAAAGGGAGAAGATAATATTAAAATACAGGGTCCTACTAAGACGCTAGCATACTTGGTAATATATAACTAAGCAGTCTCTTAGTATCTATACTTAGTTCTCACGCATCTAGACTTAGCAATTAAAATTGATTATTCTACTACACGATTTAATAGGTTATAAGCCTAGAGGTATAGGCATTTATTCTAATTATAGCTATTACTTATCCTATCTTTATTAATCTAGTACCGAAGTCTTAGTAGCCTCTAGTGCCCTTTTAGTAAGTTAATAATTACTATTACTGCGTATATTACCTAAAATTCCTCGACTTCTTATTAAAGTACTTAGCCTTTACTACCGTAGGTAACCTTAGATAAATAAGTAAACTTAACTAATTTATAATTATAGGGTCTAGAGAGACTAGCTATAAGGGCTATTATAGTATTATTATTAGGGTAAGCGCTACTAAATAACCGCACTTAGCCCCCTAAGTAAATACCCGCTTCTAACCTTATTATTATAATAAATACTAATTCTATAAGTAGAAATCCCGTTAATACTCCCTCTATTAAGCCTTCTTAGGTAGACTACTACTACCTTATACTTAGGGAAAGAAAGATACTTCCTCCTCCTAAATAATTACTATAGATACTATTCTCTATAGTAATCTCCGCTTTACTATATTACGCCTTTTAGTATTATTTAGCTATTTCCCCCTAGAAAAATCTCTTTAAAGGAGGTTAGGTCCCGGGAAAAATCTCTATAAAAGGAGGTTAGGCCCTAGCTATCTTAATTCTTCTAGATCTTATTAGGTAGCTGTTAACTATCTAACTAGGCCTAGAGCTAGCTTTTCCTACTACCGTAATTACTAGCCTAGCTATTCCTATTAAGTTAGCCCCCTAAAGTTTATATTCTTAGGAATATAAGGATAGCTTATTATAGTAAACGACTTATTAATCTTCCTTCTATAATTTTTAAGCTAAACTAGTTTAAGTTAATACTCCTTAAATCCCGTTTTTATTCTAATATTTTAGGAGGTATTACGGTTATACCCCCTTTACCTATAATTACACCCCCTAACTACCTATAATTATACCCCCCCGTATTAGGTTAGCCCTATATTACTATAATAACGCGGAGCGGAGATCCTACTACTAAAACTTTAGTAATATCTCTAACGCGATTTTCTTTAGACCGGATTAATTATTTATAAAATCTAATAGATCTAAAATAGCCTATTACTATAGTCTTTATAATTAAAACTTTTCTAGCTAGCGCGTGATCTAATTAGTTAATATCTAGTAATAGTGGTATCCCCTAGGCGTAGTCTTAAATAGAGATACTACTACTAAACCCCCTACTAAATATATATACTTTCTCCTATATCTAGCTACTACGCGTTAATATTATATATACCCTAGTATCCTACTTAGTTCCTTACCTATAATATAGGGGACGGTCTACGTCCTACTAGTATAGGCCTAGTAGTCGCCTTAACTAAGGGTAACGCGAGCGTAGGGGTAGATAGCTTAGGTTAGGGAGTAGGCTGCTTAGGCTATAAAGTACGTCGTCGTTATACTAGTAAGGCGAGAAGGCCTTAGCCCTTACCGCGTCCCCTTAGTATTACTACTAGACCTTCTCTTACCCCTAGTATAGACCTCTACTCTAGCGCTAGTAAATTACCTCTAATATCTTCTTCTACCTAGCCTCCTAATATAGGCGTACTTACTCTACCTCTTATAACGTGACGGCTTAGGGTACTAACTTAAGGGGAGGGGTTTTTAAAGCTCTAGTAAGTAAGGTATTCCTTAATAAGTTTAAATTATAAGGATTCGCGTTAAGTTAACTATTATATAGCTAATTCTACGCGTATAAGTAGCTCCTATTAATTATAAGGTCTACCTTTTATATAGGTAATAGCTAGTTCTTAGATAGTAAGGAGCGGGTTAAGGTTATTATTATCTTCTAACGCGTTTAAATACTCTTACGTTAGATAGGAAGTAGGCTTTTTAAATTACTAGTAAGGGTAGATATTATAAAGTCTAAGTATACTAGTACTACTAGACTTAGCTATTTAATTTTTAATTTTATAAGTATATAAGAGACCTAATATTATTATAAAGATATTAGTATATTATTTTAATATACTAGCCTATATCTTCTCCTATTACTTTAATATAAGTCTAAGGGTAAAGGGGGAGATATAAGTAATAATATTATAAAATATTAGTATCTTTACCTTAAAGGGCGTATATATCTTTACTAATTCTATATTACCTTTATATTTTACCTTTTACCTACTAAGGAGAGTTCTAATCTTTTTAATAACTACCTTAAGGTCGCTTATATTATTTTATTAGTTATAATAGGCTAAATATAAGCTAGGATCTATAATACTTACCTATTAAATAATAGAGCTCTCTCTTTAACGCGGTATATCCGCTTTTAGCTTTTAAACTCACTATATTAAAGAAATATAGAACTTAATTAATATACGCCCTAATAAATTTCCTCTAGTATAAATTAATCTATCACCGCTTTAAGTAGGTAATAATACTACTATTATAGTTATTATACTTATCCTATAAACTATCCTATATATACTTATAGTCTATAATAGTATACGCGTAAATAACTACCTACTAGGTAGCTTAGAACTCGTCCTAGTCCTCCTTTATATAAAATTTAGCCTTATAATTAGTAAGGACGTCTTTATTAATATACTAGATATAGAGTATATTTCGCGACTAAGGGCATAGCTTATAAAGAGCTAGTATAAGAGCTAATTTATAATCTATAACGTTAATTAAGGGATCTAGAATATCTAGTAAGAGATATATATCGTAATATTATTATATTACCTATATATAATCCTCTACTTCTTCCTTTTTAAGAAAGTAGAAGGCTATATAGAATAATATATTTAGTATAATAATTCTAGTAATAATAAAGAGGGGGGTTTTATACTTATTTATCTTATAAGTACTATCTATTATAAGTACCTCTTAGTTTATTTTTAGTATCTTATAATAAGAGGTACGCGAGAAGAATAGGTATATAATTTACTCCTTCTAATCCTTTAGGTATTTTATATACTAATTATCCTCTTTATATAACTATTAAAGAAGAGCTTATATAGTTATAAGTAGCCTAAGACTAACTCTCTTTATACGCGCCCTAGTATTATAAATATCCTAGGCCGTAAAGATAGGATTATCTTTATTATAGTTAAGATATAAGGTAGTAATAATCTAACTAGGTCTATCCCCTACTAGTATTTACCTTCTAATTTAGTCTTATACTTCTAGAGTTATAGTAGTAGCCTAATAAGCTTAATAGCCGACCTACTTTATACTAGGATAATTATAAGACGAGTTCTCTACCTTAAGAGACTAGGTATTTATAATCTAATCGCGTATTATTATAGCCTTAAAGGGATAGTTAATAATTTAAGAGGTAGAATATAATTATTTCTACCCCCTTAGTACCTTCTCTTTCCCCCCCTAGTTGTAAAAATACTAGGCTTTTCACTTTACCCCCTTCTTATTAACCTTAGTCCTCTAGATTCTAACCGCGTAGTTATATAATTTTATAAACTTATTAATCTATACTTTTATCGCCTTAAGAGAGGTATCTAATAGACTATCTAGAGGTAGATCTATAGGGAACGGCATATTATTAATTAGAGTAGGGGAGTTAGGGAATAATAAGTAGCTAGAAATATTAGAAGTACGCGTTATAAGAGGCGTTACTATAGCAACGTAGGGCTAACCTAATACGGGGGGGTATAATTATAGGTAGTCAGGGGGTGTAATTATAGGTAGTTAGGGGGTGTAATTATAGGTAAAGGGGGTGTAACTATAATATCTCCCAATATTTTAGTTACTATCTACCGACGCTCTAGGTTAAAGTTCTTCTCCTACTTACTAAAAGCTATTATAAAGGAGGTTAAAAAGCCTATTACTAAGGAAGATAATAGCGACTATAAACTACTATAATTACTCTTAAGCTATAATAATTCTAGGTTAGAAGCTAGTAAATTATTACTAAATACTCCTAGTAAAACTATCCTCGTTAACTTATAAGTTAAAGGTAATAAACCGACGCCTCCTCCCTTAATATCCTTATTATTAGAATTATCTTCCTTAGTATTTTTATTGGCGGAATCCTCTTAAGACTCTATAGAAAACACGCTGAGCTTAATTAACTAGTCGCTATCTAAAGCTAAATCCTTAGAGGTAGACTCCTAGTAAAATAGCTAACGGTTAAAGTAATAGTAGGAGCTTTCCCCTTACCTTAATTACTATCCTTAAGTCTAATTTAGGTTATAGTTATTAGGCTAAAGAAATTAATAACTAGCTAGTTCTAAATAACCTTAAGCCCTTTTTAGAGGTTATATAAATTAAGGAATATACTATAATCTATAACTATCTTAGGTTTAATACTTATAAACTTATTAAAGATCCCGCTCGTTTTAACTTATAGGCTTAGGCTATCCTTAATAAAATTAAGACTAACTTTAAGCCTACGGGCTCTAGTATTTATATTAAATTAGTTTATTACCTTTATATAGTCTACTTTAATAGGTCTACTATTAAGGATATAGATAATTATACCCGCTAGTTTTAAGAGGTTAATACTAAACTTAAGGAGTTAGATAAAGAGGTAGCTATACTAGAAGCTTATATAATCTAGCTCTACTTTATAGGATTAGGTAGTACCTTTAATACCTTCTAGATTACTTATACCTAGGGCTATACCTTCTTTAGCCTAGGAAAAGTCCCCCTTAGTTAAGTTATACTCGCCGCCCGTAACGAGGAGTAACGTTAATAAGCCTTAGAGAGTTATACTATTACTATATTTAGAGCTTATAACGCCTAAGGAAAAGGTAAGGTAGATAATAAGCTATAGTAGAGCTATAGCTACTATAGGGACGTTTTATATAAGTCTTACTATACTTACGCTATAGACTAGTACTAGGAGTAGTTCCTTTATATAAAGCCTAATAAATTTAAGAAAGCCTTAGTAAAGGCCGCGGCTACTACTACTTAAGCTAATAGTAACTTAAAGAAGTAAAAGCTTAATAAGACTCCCGGTAAATCTAACTTTATAGGTTATATTAATAAGTTTAATATCTATAAAATAGCGGGTAATAATATTATTATCTTAATAGTAGCTCCTAGGAAATTACTCTTAGACTTAAACGGTATAGTCTTTATAAACTCCAGCTACGGCTAGTACGCCTTTTAGGATTATAGTATATTTATAAACCTATAGCCGATTAAAACCTCCCGCGTTATTAGGGGTATTAGCGGCGTCTATTACTCCTTATAGGGTAGTAGGACTATTAAAATTAACTATAATATTAATAGTAAGCTTAGGTTAATACTTATACCTAATACTATATAGGTACCTAACCTAGGCGTAGGCGGTCTCCTATCTATAGGTTAGCTCCTTAATACTAATATAAATATAGCCTATACTAAATTAGGCTATATTATCTTAAAGGGTCTAGTAGTCTTTAATACTAGCTAATTTATAGGAGTTTTTACGCTAGACTTATAGAAACCCTTAGCCCTTAATACCTATAGTATTCCCTTAGACTAATTTTAATAGCTATAATACGCCCGTATAGGGTACCTTAGATAGTAAAGTATTAATAAACTACCGGCTATATTAACTAGGATTAATTTTTTAAAGCTTATTTCTAGCGAACTCATGTATAAATACTATATCTAAGGCCACTAGAAGGCGGTGCCTTATAAGGATACTATTTAGCTAGGGGAGTATTTAATAGAATTTATTTATAACGATATTATTAGCCCCTTTAACTTAATAGGTTTTAAAGGGAGCTAATACTTTATAACGTTTAAGGATAATTTTACTTATATCTTAATTATTATTTACCTTAAGTATAAGAGTAATACTTTCTAGTTATTCTAGCGGTTTAAAGTAGCTTATAAGTATCTAGACTACTATATTTATTACCTCTATATTAATAATAGAGGTAAATATATAAGTTACGCCTTTACTAATTACCTTAAAGACTAGGGTATCTACTATAAAGCTACGGTGCCTAGGAACCCTTAGATAAATAGGATAGCGGAGTATTTAAAGTAGATATTATTATATAAAATATAGCTAATACTCCTTAGCTCTAGGCTTAATAAGTCTTTCTAGCCTAAGATTATACTTACGGCTAACTACCTTACTATCTAGTCTTCTAATTTAAAATTAGGGAAGACTCCTTATAAAGTATAGTATAGATACCTATTAAAGCTCTTATACCTCTAAATAATAGGCTTAGTAACCTACGCCTTATACTATATTTAGAAGAAGTTAGAAGATAAGAGTAATAAGTACTACCTCCTTAGTTATAAAGGGGATTATATCTTTTAGTTATAAAACCCTATAAGATAATAGATTATATAGGTAAATAATATCTATTTTTAGGAGAAAAACCCTTAGTATATTAGTATTAATAAGTAATAGTAACTAAACTTTAGGTTAAATAAGCACCTATAGATATCCGCTCTAAAGGAGAATAAAGAGAAGCGGGATATCTAAGACGACGTCGACCCTATTTAATAAGTAGCTCCCTCTTAGTAATAAGTTTATACCTATAGGGTAGAATATATTAGTAGGGAAGAACGGGCTATTTAGCGGGTAATATATAATTATCCTAAGCTAGCTCTACTAGATTTATAGGATCTATTACCAGACCCTCTAGCTATAATAGCCCTTATACTCCTCGCTAACGCTAATAGGATTAAACTATTTAAGCTAAAGACCTATTAATAGGTAATAGAAGACGGCTATAATATCTAATAGAGCCTTAAGATAGATAATAAAGTTAAATCCCTTTAAGAAAATAATACCTAGAAGGTAGTTAATCTACCTATAAGTAAGTATACCTTAGGAGGTAAATAGGTCTATACCTTAAAGTATAGCCCGTAGGGATAGGTTATATACTATAAGGTACGTTAGGTTATTTATAGGTTTAAATAGTATAAAGGTATTAATTATAATAAGACTTTTACCTTAATAGTAAAACCTATAAGTTATAAGGCTATCTTTACTCTAGTAGCTATTATAAACTAGGACTTAGAGTAAATAGACCTTAAGACGGCCTTCCTTTATAGTAATATTAATAAGGAGATTTATATTAACTAACCTACGGGTTATAAATAAGGGAATAGGGTCTATTAGCTTTATAAGGCTCTTTATAAACTTAAGTAGTCGCTACGAGTTTAATATTATACCTTTATTAACTTTATAAAGGAACTAGGCCTTATACTACTATTCGCCGACTTAAGTATCTTTATTAACTTAAAGGAAGGAACCTTAGTAGCTCTTTATATAGATAATATCTTAATTATAGGTCTAAATAAGTAGGCTATTTAGCGGATTAAAGATACCTTAAATAACTAGTTTAAGATAATAGATTTAAGTCTATATACCTACTACCTTAGTATAATAATTACTTAAGACCGCTAATAGTAAATATTATAACTAGGTTAGGTAGCTTATATTAAGAAGGTACTATAGGACTTTAATATATAGGAGTATAAGTAAGTTATTACTTTAAATAGAAACTAGTACTTACCTAGAAAAGACTAATAATAAGTATAAGGCGAACCCTATATTTAAGAAGAACTATTAAAAGGCCGTAGGATCTCTTATATATATTATACTAGGAACTTAGCTTAATATTACCTACGCGGTATTAGCTATTAGCTACTATACTACTAACCTAAATAAGTTATATTAATCGGCTATTAAGTGTATCTTTTAGTATCTACGCGCTATAATTAAATTCTAGCTTATATTCTAAGGCTCTCTATAAGACCTTATTAAGTATACTAACTCTAACTAAGTAGGTGATTATAATACCCGTAGGTCGACTTTAGGCTATATCTTTAATATTAGCAGCGTAGCCCTTAGCTAGTCTTCTAAATAATAGGCTATAATAGCCCTTTCCTTATATAAAGTAGAATATATTAGCTAGATATAGGCCTCTAAGGAAGCTATCTAGCTAAGGAACCTACTTAGTTAACTCTATTCTAAGGAAGTACTTAAGATAGTAATTATCTATAGTAATAACTAAGGCGTAATTACCCTTATAAAGAACCCTAAGTTTTATACTTACTCTAAGTATATTAAGCTCTAATATTACTAGATAAGGGAGTAAATTACTACTAGAACTATTAACCTTAAGTATATTCCTACGGACTAGTAGTTAGTTAATAGCCTTACTAAACCCCTTTATAAGGAGAAGTTCGTTACTTTTTATAAGGGACTTAGTCTAGAGGAGGTCCTTTATTATAATAGGAGTATTATTACTAGCGGGAGTAAGCTTAAAGACACCCTAGACTATCACTAAGTTACGGGGACTAACTACCCTAAAGACCTAGTAACGGCGACCCTACGACGGCGTGGAGCCTTATAACCACTTACCTAGCTATTATAAGTATTATCAAGCCTAGATAATAATAGTAAGGACTAACAATATATTAATAGTTAATAATAGTCACCCTCTTATAATATGTCCGACTATATTTTAATACAATTTTACCGTATATAGCTTTATCCTAAAACAATTTTTTAAATAACTATATTTTTATAAAAAGTGGAATTTATAGTTTAATATAATCGTTTTTAGTATTTAGTGGTTTAATATAATTATTTTAAGAATATTTTTAAAATATTCTTTAGTTTTAGGGGTATAAATAGTTTAAGTAGGAGTGTTAAAATATAGGGTCCTGCTAAGACGCTAGCATACTTAGTAATATATAACTAAGTAGTCTCTTAGTATCTATATTTAGTTCTTACGCATCTAGACTTAGTAACCAAAATTAATCGTTCTACCACATATTTTAACAGATAATAATTCTTTATTATAAGCTTATTTAATTTATAATAATTAATATATAAATATAAGCTACTATCCTTCTTTAATATAAATAAAATAGGAGCCTTAGTAGGGCTAATAGACTCTTATATTTAACCCTTTAACTTAATATTATTTAAGTAGATATATAAAGTTTCTAACTTCCTTTATAATAAATTATAAATAGGCTTATAAGGAGGCTTATAAATCTTTATATTAATAGTATAGTCCCTAGGCTTAAATAGGGGTAATTATCTTACCTCTTTATAAAAAAAGATATTTAAAAAGTTATAAAGACTTTTAAGTAGCTCTAGTACTTTACTATTAGAGCTCTAAGTATCTACCTAGGATAACCTAATATAAATAATAGTATAAATTATTAATTTACCTTTAAAGGTATTTATAAATACTTATAACTTTAAAATAGATATATTAATAGAGTCTAATAAAAATTACTACTTTTAACTCTTTAAATCTACTTATACCTTAGCTTTTAATAAGGTAGGTATATTAAGAATAATAGGTAACCCCTTCTTCTTAATTATATAGAATATACTAGTATATTAACCTAGCTATCTTTAACTATTAATAAGGTAATACTCTATTTAATACTTATTATAATAATAGGTTAACTAACTATTTATCTATTTAAGAATTAATAGCTAATAACCCTTTAAGGGTTTTAAATTATATTACTTAATAAAGCTTTAAGAGATAATATTAATCTTTATATTAATCTTTATTAAAATATTTATATAGTCTTATATACCTTATATATTAATAGAACTATTAATATTAATATTATAAATTAATAATAGACCCCTTTTAATAAGTAAATACCTTAATATTAAGGTTTAAATAGAGGTATACTTCCTTTTTTTAATTTAATAATCCCTTTTCTAATAGTATTAATAGGTATTATATTTAAGTTCCTAGGTATTCTAGGCTTATAATAATTCTTATTATAATACCCCTTCTTTTTATAATTAAAATATATTAATCCTTCCTTAATATCTAATAACTTATTATAATTATTAATAGATTAAATACTTCCTACCTTTATAAAAGGATTAATACTCCTATTTTAACTTCCTTCCCTCTTTTAACCTTAATTCTATTTATTAAAATAATCCCCCTTTTTTAATAATATAACTATTACCTACTATTCTTTTAATATAATATTACTCATTATTCTCTAATTAAATAGTAAGGGTAATTAAGCTTTCTTTAATTATAAAGAGGTCTTAATAATTTATAAGGGCCTTTTAAAGGTCTAGATATAACTTTATAAAGAAGTTAATCTATTAATATTCTTTAAAAAAAGAGGGATTTATAATTTAATTCTACTTAAATATATATTAAAGCTTTATATTAACTATTTAAAGTTTTATTATATATTTAAGTATAATTATATATTATAAAACTAGTAGTTTATTAGGTCCTTAATAAGGTTTAATAAATATTAAGTAAAGTACTCTTAAATAACTACTCTCTTTAATAATAATTTTTTATAATAATTTTATAACTTAATAAATTTACCTTTTAAGAATTATATAACCTAAGTAATCTTTATAAACTTAATTAAGAATTTATTAAATATTAATTAAAATATAATATTTATAATATAATATTATTTCTTATATTTATATATATTCTTCCCCTTATAAAAGGGTAAGTCTTTAAGCTTTAAATAGCTTTTAAGGTATTAACTATTAAGCTCTTTTAACTAGCCTTTAATAGACTAACTTAGGGTAAAATTATTAAAGATAGATCCTACCCTAGGGTCTAATATACTTTATATATTAATACTCTAATTTAAAGGGTCCTTTATTAGGCCTAGTCTTAACCCTTATTATATCCTACTTAATAATCCCTTAATAATTTATTATAACTTTAATAAAGCCTTATCTACTTTTATTTATAATTAAATTACCTTTTTTAAATACCTTAAAGCTTTCTTTCCTTTATTAACTACTCTTCTTTAATTTTAATAGTAGTAATAAGTTTATTAAGTATAATTATATTAATAAGGGGTTTATCTAAATTAATTATTAAGTTAGGTTTTAACACTATAAATTAATATTAACTTAAATATTTAATACCTACTTCTAGTACTAATCTAAAAAGCCCTTAATACCTTAGTAAGTTAGGTTAGACTAACCCGACTTATTAAGGTATTACTAAGATACTAAGCCACTAATAAATTAGCTAGAAAGCCTAAATTTTTTCTAAAATTAATACTATTTTAAAAATAAATGATTTTTTAATTATAATTTTTATAGCCGCCTTAATTCCTTAAGTATATATATTACCTTTTTATATTACCTTATTTACTTAAGGGTATTACCTAGGTAATAATAATAATAATGCTTAGTAATATAATAGTAAGTTATATATATAGTATTAAATACTATTATAAATAGAAAATATTAGTAATATTATAGTTATTATCCTTATAGGAATAGTTAATTAGCTATTACCTTTCTATATTATCTTATTTATTATTAAGAATTACCTAGTTAATAATAATAATAATACTTAGTAGTATATTAATAAATTATATATATAATATAAAATATTATTATAAAAAAAAATCCTAATATAATAGTCTTAGTAAAATAGTATAGGCGGAACTAATATCTTAGTAAGTTAGGTTAATACTTTAGTACTAATACTTAGTACTACCTTATAATATTAACTTAAATACTTAGTACTAACTATTAATATTAATTTAAATACTTAGGCTAGGAATTTAATATTAACTTATTAAGAGTTAAGTTAGATATCTAACTTAAGTTTAAAGTACTAACTTAACGCGGTTAATCTAGTTCTATTAGAAATTTTATTATTAAGTATATTATTTATTACTTTAATATCTCTTATATTAGACTCTAATATTATATTAATTTTATTATATTAGACTTTTAATATATTTTAATTTTATTTAATATTAGATATTTTTATATTATTATACTATTATAATCTAGATTATCCCCCTTTAAAGGTAGAGAGATTAGAACTATTAAGAATTAAATTAAAAGGCTAGTTCTTAAGGGCTAAAATAAATAGTATAAACTATTAATAAATAAGTAGTATTATAAAGATAGACTTAATACTCTAATAACTTTATAATTATAAAAGAATTAATCCCTACCTTCTAAGAAAGTAGAGGGAGGATTATTTAAATACCTTTTAAAGAAGCTACTTAGCCTTTTAGATATCTAAATAAAAGGATATCTATTAAGATAATAAAAAATTAAATTAATACTATTAAAATATTGTTAATAAGTTATATTATATTAGCTAAATATATTAAAATATCTTAATAATTATAAAAATATTACTCTTAGAGTTTAAAGTAGCTTTAAGGCCTTATAATATAAGGTAATAATATATATATATATAAAGTACTCCCTTTAAGCCTAGTCCTATATTTTATATTTATTATATTAACTATTAATTCTTATTAAGTACTAGTGCTATTAATTATTAATAAGACTTAGTTATATTACCTAGTCAATACTAGCTTTATATAGTTATATTATAACTAATTAATAGGACTTATCCCCTATTAGTCCTATTACCTAGTATTTCTAAAAGCTATTAAATATATATTTAATAACTTATAATATTATTTTAAGCTCTAGGGCTAGTATATAAGCGCGCTAGTTATATATATATAATATACCTATTTTTATATTTTATAAGCTCTCTAGTTTATTAATATACTTTTATATCCTTAGTAAAGGCCTTATACTTATAAGTCTAAGGCTAGCCTTAAGGGCTTTAAGCTAGACTTAAGCCTATTATAATATATTATAAGGTAGTAGTATATATATACCTTATTCTAATTTATATATACCCTATTTTTAATACGCGTATACCTCCCTTTATTTAATTTAGGGGCTATTATATTAATAAACTAGGAAACTTATAAATTATCAAAATTTATATATTTTATATATATAACTAGCTAAGCTTATATATTAACCTTAAAGCTTAAAATAATACTAGAAGTTAAAAAATATATATTTAATAACTTTTAAAAATACTAGGTAATAGAACTAAAAAATTAATGATAAGGAATTAAATTTAGAATTAAAGTTATAAAGTTATATAATATTAAACTTATATAGAGTATAAACTAGTTATAAGTAGTTTAATAATTTAAGTTGATATTAAAAATAACCCTTAAGTACTAAAAAATAGTTAATCTAAGGATTAATAGGGGATAAGTCCTATTAATTAATTATAATATAATTATATTAATCTAGTATTAACTAGGTAATTATAATAAGGTATTAAGTCTTATTAATAGTTAATAGTATTAATATTTAATAGGAGAAATAATTATAAGCGTAATATAAATATAAAAAATAGGGCTAGGCTTAAGGAGGTACTCTACGCGTATATAAATTAACTATATTTAAAACTTATATTATACTAGTATTAATAATATAACTATTATAACTCTAATAAGCTTCCTATTTCTTCTGTACTAAAGGAAAATTATAGCTTTAAGGCCTTAAATCTAGATTTTCTATATTTAAGACTTTTAGGTTAAAATAAAAAAAACTTAAAATTTTCCTATTTATTATTGGTATTTTACCTACAAAAAGTGCTTTTAATAGATTTAATAATTTAATTTCTTTATATAAGTTCTTAGTTTATTAATATAATAGGTTATATTATACTATTACTTATAACTTTTTTATTAATAGATAGATTTTAAAGGGGTTTAATCTATTAGACTTTATATAAAAATATATATATTATAAGTATAAATTATTTATAATATATTAAGTAGTTATTATTATGAAAATAGTATAATAAAAGTACAAAGTATTAAGGAGTAGATAATCTTTTATTATATTACTTAAATATTACTTAAGTAAGCTTAATTAACTATTTAAAATACTCTTACTAACTAATTATTAGGCTAAATAGAGGGAGGTATACGCGTATTAAAATAAGGTATATATAAATTTGAAAGAGGTATATACAGACTTAAATAAAATATATATATACTACTATCTTATATTATAAGGCCTTAAAGCTACTTTAAACTTTAAGAGTAATATTATATAATTATTAATTAAGTAATCTTTCTATAATTATTAAGATATCTTAATATATTTAACTAGTATAATATAACTTATTAATAATATCCTAGTAGTATTAATTTAGCTTTTTATTATCTTAATAGATATCTTTTTATCTAGATATTAAAGAGGCTAGGTAGCTTTTTTAAGGGGTATTTAAATAATCCTCCCTCTACCTCTTTAAGAGGTAGAGATTAGTTCTTTTATAATTATAAAGTTACTAGAGTATTAAGTCTACCTTTATAATACTACCTACTTACTAGTAGTTTATACTATCTATTCTAGCCCTTAGGAACTAGCCTTCTAGTCTACTTCCTAATAGTTCTAATCTCTCTACCTTAAAGGGGGATAGTCTAGATTATAATAGTATAGTAATATAAAGATATCTAATATTAAGTAAGATAAAAATATATTAGAAGTCTATTATAATAAAATTAAGATAATACTAGAGTCTAATATAAGAGATATTAAAGTAATAAATAATATACCTAGTAATAGAATTTCTAATAAAACCCTTACTAGTATAATTATACTTAATACACTTATTACTACTATTAAAATTAAAGAAGAGTAGTTAATAAAGGAAAGAAAGCTTTAAAGTATCTAAGAAAGGGTAGCCTAATTATAAGTAGAAGTAGATATAGTTATATTAAATTTATATTAGATTATTAATAGATTATTAGGAGGGATATAATAAGGGTTAAGATTAGGCCTAATAAAGGATTACTCTTTAAATTAAGGTACTACTATATAAGGTATATTAGACCCTAGAGTAGGATCTATCTTTAATAGTTTTACCCTAAGTTAGTCTATTAGAGGCTAGTTAGAAGAACTTAATAGTTAATATCTTAAGAGCTACTTAAAGCTTGAGGACTTACCTTTTTATAAGGGGAAGAATATATATAAGTATAAGAAATAATATTATATTATAAATATTATAATTTAATTAATACCTAATAAACTCCTAAATAAGTTTATAAAGGTTATTTAGGTTATATAATTCTTAGAAGGTAAACCTACTAAGTTATAAAATTATTATAAGAAGTTATTATTAGGGAGAGTAGCTACCTAAGAGTACTTTACTTAATATTTATTAGACTTTATTAAAGACTTAGTAAACTACTAGCTTTATGATATATAATTATACTTAAATATATAATAAAACCCTAATTAATTAATATAAAGTTTTAATATATATTTAAGTAGAATTAAATTATAAATCCCTCCTTTTTTAAAGGAATATTAATAGATTAACTTCTTTATAAAGTTATACCTAGACCTTTAAAAGGCCCTTATAAACTATTAAGACCTCCTTATAATTAAAGAAAGCCTAATCATCTTTACTACTTAATTAGAGAATAATTAGTAGTATTATACTAGAATAATAGTAGGTAATAATTATATTATTAAAAAAGGGGATTATTCTAATAGGTAGAATAAAGGTTAGAAGAGGAAAGGAAGTTAAGATAAAGGTATTAATCCTTTTATTAAAGTAGGAAGTATTTAGCCTACTAATAGTTATAATAAGTTATTAGATACTAAGGAAGGGTTAATATATTTTAATTATAAAAAGAAGGGGTATTATAATAAAGACTATTATAAGTCTAGGATACCTAGGAACCTAAATATAATACTTATTAATACTATTAAAAAAGGGATTATTAAATTAAAAAAAGGAAGCGCGCCTCTATCTAAACCTTAATACTAAGGCGCTTACTTATTAAAAGGAGTTTATTATTAATTTATAATATTAATATTAATAGTTCTATTAATATATAAGGTATATAAGACTATATAAACTTCTTAATAGATATAAGAGTAGAGATTAATATTATCTCTTAAAGCTTTATTAAGTAATATAACTTAAAACCCTTAAAGGGTTATTAGCTATTAATTCTTAAATAGATAAATAGTTAGTTAATCTATTATTATTATAAGTATTAAATAGAGTATTACCTTATTAATAGTTGAAGATAGCTAGGTTAATATACTAGTATATTCTATATAATTAAGAAGAAGGGGTTACCTATTATTTTTAATATACCTACCTTATTAAAAGCTAGGGTATAAGTAGATTTAAAGAGTTAAAAGTAGTAATTTCTATTAGACTCTACTAGTATATTTATCTTAAAGTTATAAGTATTTATAAATACCCTTAAAGGTAAATTAATAATTTATATTATTATTTATATTAGGTTATCCTAGGTAGAAACCTAGAGTTTTAATAATAAAGTATTAAAGCTACTTAAAAGTCTTTATAACTTTTTAAATAACTTTTTAAATAAGGAGGTACAATAACTACCCCTATTTAAGCCTAAGGATTATATTATTAATATAAATAGTTATAAGCCTCCTTATAAACCTATTTATAATTTATTATAAAGGGAGTTAAAAACTTTATATATCTACCTAGATAATACTAAGTTAAAGGGTTAGATATAAGAGTCTATTAATCTTATAAGGGCTCCTATTTTATTTATATTAAAGAAGGATAATAGCTTATAATTATATATTAACTATTATAAATTGAATAAGATAATAGTAAAGAACTATTATCCTCTCCCTTTAATTAATAAAATACTTAATTACCTTTAAGGTATAAAGATATTTATTAAGTTAGACCTTAAAGATACTTATTATAAGATTTATATTTATAAGGATAATAAGTAGAAGATAGTATTTTATATATAATATAATTATTTTAAATATATAATTATACTATTTAGGTTAATAAATACCCTAGTAACCTTTTAAGCCTATATTAATAGAGCTTTAATAGGCCTAGTAGATATTACTTATATAATATACTTTAATAATATCTTAATTTATTTTAAAAATATTCTAAGTTATAAGTAGTATATCTATTAAGTACTTAAGTAATTATAGAAGTTTTAACTTTATATAAATTAAGAGAAATATAAATTTTATATTAATTTAATAGAATTCCTTAAGTTTATTATAAGTATTATAGGTATATTAATAGATAGTTATAAAGTATTTACTATTTAAGACTAGCTAGTATTAACTATATATTAGGAAGTCTAATTATTCTTAGGATTTATAAACTTCTACTAGTATTTTATATACTATTATTTATAAATAGTATCCCTCTTAACTAGCCTTTTAAAAGGTAGTAAGGATAAGAAGAAGTTAAAACTATTTATATAAGGCGCTAATAAAGAGAAGGTATTTTATAACTTATATTATACCTTTATAATTATACCTATCTTAATATATTTTAATCTTAATAAGAAAATTTAGATTAAAATAGATATATCTAATTTTATTATAATAGCTATCCTATCTTAATAAGATAATAATAGGGCTTAATATCTAGTAGCTTTCTAGTCTTATAAATTAATACCTATTTAAACTAGGTATAAGATATATAATTAAGAGCTATTAGTAATTATTAAAGCCTTTAAGTAATAGTAATAGGTACTATATAAAAGGTAGTTATTATACTATTAAAGTACTTATAAATTATAATAATCTTAAGGGATTTATATAAGTAAAGTAGTTAAATAGTTACTAAGCTTAATAGGCTATTTATTTAATTATATATAACTTTAATATTAAATATTAACTTAGTAAGAAGAATCCTATAAATACTCTATTATATAAACCTAATTATAATAATATTAAGATATTATTTAACTAGCTCCTACCTACCTTATAAAATAAGCTAGTAAATTTAGGAAGTATTATCTTTAACTAAAGGTAGTTAAAAGAAATAATTAAGTATATAAACTTATCTAGCTTAGGAGGGCTTAAGAAACCCTTAATTAAGCCTAAAAACTTAGATAGAAGGGATATAAAACTACCTTCCTGGTATTAATATAATATAATAGCGCTACTACTTAATCCTATTACTAGGATTATTAGTTATAAATAATATATCTTATAAGTACTAATAAAAATAGTTATTAGACTTAAAATAGCTTATAAAGTTAGATTAAAATCCTTAAAAGAACTTATCCTCTTATTATAAAATAGTAATCTATTTATTATTAAATAGAAAGATAAGGTAAAGTATATAACTTCTAAGTAAAATACTATTAAATAGCCTTAAAAAGTTAACTTAATAAAATTATTAAGATTTAAAGGAGTACTTTATATATTAGATAATTTAGTATTATATATAAAAATTATTATAAGGTATTATAATAATACTCTAATAAGTTATTTTAAGTTATAAAAAACCTTAGAATTACTTTAATATAAGTATTATTAGAGTAGAATATTAATAGATATTAAGTTATATATTTAAACTTATAAAATTTATTAAAGGATAAAAACTCCTAGATATAAACTTTATAATAATAATATAATATTCTTATTATAACTTAAAGGGCCTTAAGAGGAACTTTTTATAAATATTATTATAAGCTTACTACCTAATAAATATAGAAGTTTTATATATAATTCTATTCTTATAATTATTAATAAGTATATAAAGATAGTCTAATACCTTTTAATTAAGAGTACTTATACTATTATTAAATTAGCTAAGATCTTATTTAAGAATAGAATATTATAATATAATTGTAAGGACTAGTCAGGAATATAGTACTACTATCGACGTGGCGTCTATAGTACGTAGTAGTACTGCGCTACCCCTTTACCTATAGTATATAGAGGAGGGAATTCCTCTCGAAGGGAAGGGTAGCGATTAGTCTTACTATTAAGGAGAATAGAGCGTTCTATATATATACGTATATATACTATTTATAATACTTAATAGCTATATTATTACGTAGTACCCTTATATTCTAATTACTCTACCCTATTTAGGGGTAGTAGCCCGACTATTAATAAGATAAGTAGAGAAGGGTTATTACGGGCGTAAGATAAAAAGGTTAGTTAACTAGCGTAGATAACCTACTTAAATATAAGGGATTAAGCTTATAAAGAAAGTAAGTCTTAAGAATTAGTTAATAAATTAATAATAGATATATCGCGATTATAATTAACTATCTAGGGGTAACTACTAGGCGTATAAACCTAGTCCCCGCTACTTAAAAGCTAAGAAGTACTATTATAAAGGATATAAGAACTTAAAGAAGAAGTCTCTAAGAGGTAGTAGATATAAGATCTATAATAATATTTATAAGAGTTAAAGCGGGAAATATATACTAATAATACTACTTAAGTAGGTTATTAATATTACCTATTATTAATAGAAGAATTAGAATTAAAGCGTCCTTAATATAGAACCTATATTCTTAAGTTATAAGACCTATATATATATAACGGGAAGTTAGTATAAGAATATTAAGAATAATTTAATAATACAATTAAAATAATTAAAATAAGTATAACCTATTTTCTTAATAACTTTATAAAAATCTAATATATATTATAGTATATAACCCTAGACCCTAAGGCTATATAATATAAGTATATAAAGGATATATTAAAGGATAAATAGTCCTAGAAATACTTTAATAATTTCTTAATAAATTAAATAAAAGATCTTTAAAATTAATATTTAATAACTAGTAAGTACTACTTAGAAGCTAAGTAAAAGGAATATTAAAAGACCATAAACTTTATAAACTTTATAAACTACCTTACTAAGTTAGAAAGATAGCTTAAGCTATTAATAGAGTATATACTCTATAATAACCTTTTAAATAAATTATATAAAGATCTTTATAATTAACTTATAATATAATCTAATATCCTAGAGATAAGGGATACTCTTATTATATTAATAATTTAATTAGAGCCTTATATAATACTACTTATATATAAAGATTAAAGGGATAATACTCCTACTAGGGGTTAATATCCTTAAAGAGGAAGAGGAAATTTCTAAGGGTAAAGAGATAATAGCTTATATATAAAGTAAGAAGGGCGGGGTAGTATTAAGGCGTTATTATACCTTCCTTAAAGGCCTAAGCCTAACCTCTCTACTATTAAGTACTATAATTATTAAAAGAAGGGATATATAATTAAAGATTACTAGAGCGTGAAATTAATAGTTATAAGTATTATAATTAATAAGCTTATAACTAATAAGATATTTAGTAATAAGCCGGTTAAAAGAAGCTTAAATTTAAAAAACCCCTAAGTATTATAATTATATCTACTATTATAATATAAAGGAAGAAGCGGATATAATAACTTATTATAATAGTATAAATAGAGCTTAAGAGCTTATAAAGAGAATTTATTATATTAATTAACTTTAAAGTAGATATTAATTATATTAATATATACTTAATAAAGGAATAGAATTAAAAAATAAACCTAAGCTCTAGTAATACCCTATATAATAGAGTTAGGAATCTAATATTATTACTAAGTTCTTATATAAGAGAAATTAAACTTATTAATTCTAATAATATTATATAATATTATAAGGGCGCCTTTTATATAATAATAAACCTTAACTATAACTTCTACCTTAGGTATTTATAATTAGAAGAATAAAATCCCTAAGTAGATTAGCCTATATAAAACTAGTAATTCCCTATTAAAAAAAGTAATATTAAGGAGTACTTTAATACTATTAAAGCCTTAGAGGAGTAGCTTAATAGCGTTATATTTATTATAATATACTTAGGAGTAGGTAATAAAAGCCTACTACCTAAAGTTAAGCTCCCTCTAAAATTTTAGGAATTTTAAGATATCTTCTTAATTAAGAATATTAAGGCGCTATTAGACTATATATATTATAATTATATAATTAATATAAAGGAGAATAAAGAACCTCCCTTTAACCTACTTTATAATCTATTAGAGAAAGAGTTATATATATTAAAGGAGTACTTTAAATAGGCTTTAGAAAAGGGATAGATTTATTATTTTATAAGTTTAATAGGTATACTAATTCTTTTTATATTAAAAAAGGATAGAATATTATACTTATATATTAATTATAAGGCGCTTAATAAAATTATAATTAAAAATTACTATCTACTTCTATTAATTAATAAAATATTAATAAGATTAATTAATACTAAGTACTTAACTAAGTTAGATCTTAAGGATATATATTATTACCTATAAATAAGAAAGGGTAATAAATAGAAGATTATATAAGGTATAAGGTATAACTATTTTAAATATATAATTATACCTTTTAAACTTATTAATATATCTACCTTATTTTAAGTATATATTAATAAAGCCCTAGTAGGACTACTTAATATTATATATATTATTTATCTAGATAATATTCTTATCTACTTCTAGGATAAAAAGTCTTATATTAAAGTTATAAAGGTAGTATTATAATATCTTTATAAATTTAAACTTTATATTAACTTAAAAAAATATAAATTTATAGTAGTAAAAGTAGAATTCCTTAACTGTATTATTAGTTATAATAGTATATATATAGATCTATATAGAGTAGATATTATAATAGAATAGCTAGAACCTAGGAATATTAAGGATATTTAGATCTTTTTAGGGTTTATTAATTTCTATTATTATTTTATTAAGTACTATTCCTTTATAATTATAGTATTAATAGACTATTTAAAAAATAATTATTTATATATTAAAAATAGAAAGTTAATATTAAGTAATATTATAAGAGCGGCGTTTAAGTAGTTAAAGTAACTCTTTTAAGAGGTATTATTACTTATATATTTTAACTTTATAAGAGAAATCTAACTAAAGATTAATACTTTAATTCTAGCTATTATAACTATTTTATTATAAAAGTTCTTAATTAATATTAAAGGGGCGGAAGTAGAATAGTATCTTATTACCTTCTACTCTTATAAGTTATATTTAATAGAAACTAGATATAAGACTTATAACTAGGAACTACTTATAATAGTTAAGGTATTCTAGTTATAAAGGTACTTCTTAAAAGGTAGCTTATATCTAATTATAATAATTATTAATTATAATAACTTAAGGTATTTCTAGATAATAGTATTATTAATAAAGAGATAAGTATATTAAGTAATAAAGCTTATAATATATAACTTTGGGATATACTATTATATAAATACTAAGAACCTAGCTAATACTCTATTAAGGTAACTAGATTATATATTAATAATAGATAAAGAAGATACTTATCTATTAATATTATAAAATAAGTTAAAGAATATTAGGTATATTCCTTTTAATAAGTATTATATATATAATATTTATAAAGGTTTATAAGATAATAAGGCTTATAATTATAAATAGTATAAAAGGTTAGAGATAGGGCTTAAAAAGCCTTATACCCTAAAAATAGGAGAGAGTAAAGCGCTCTTAAGAATATAAAGTAGTATAGGTAATAGCTTAAACCCTATTATAAGATAATTTAATATTAATTAAATAGTACTTAGAAGGTATATTATAACTATATTAATAATAGAATATATATAAAATAAGTATAATAACTTAATATTAAAGATACTCTAATATCTTTAAAAGGGAGATAAGGATATTTATAATAAGAAATAATTATTAAAGTCCTAGGGTTATAAAAAGGCTATTAATATATCTCTATTAATAGATAAGATAGGGGTCCTTTATAAGGGTAGCGTAGTTCTTATACCTAGTAATAAAGTAATTAGATAAGAAATCTTAAAGCTTTATTATAATAACCCTTATATTAGCTACTACTTATAAAAGTATATATAGGAGCTTATTAAGCGGAAGTTCTATTAAAAATTAACAGGATAAGATATTTATAATTATATATAAGAATACTCAACTTATTAATTAATAAAGCTATATAGATATACTATTCATAATATACTATTACTATTATTAATACTTATAAGACCTTTTTAGGAAATTATAATAGATTTTATTATAAATCTCCCTCTAAGTAAATAGAAGGGTAGTATTTATAATATAATCTTAGTAGTTATAAACTATTATATTAAGGTAGTTAGGTATTTATCTATTATAAAGATAGTTAATACTATTAATATTACTAACCTATTATATTATAAAATCTTTTTAAAGTTTAATTGGTTAGAAGGTATTATTAGTAATTAAGGGATAGTATTTATAAGTAGCTTCTAGGTAGTTATATATTATTATACTAATATAAAAAGAAAGCTTAGTACTACTTTCTATCCTTAAATAGATAGTTAAATAGAGAGATAGAATAGTATACTAGAGTAGTATTTATACTACTATTCTACCTAGAAATAAGATAACTAAGTAGAGTTACTTTATCTAGTAGAGTTTATATATAATTATATAAAGTATATTAATACTAGGTTACCTCTATATAAGGCGCTTTATAACTACTTACTTAAACTAGATATAAAGCTTTTAAAGCTACTATTAGAAGAAGTTATATTAATATAAAAAGGGTTAAATTACTTTAGAAATAAAGGGAAGGTTTAAAGTAGTACTTATATTAAGTATAAGTTATATAAGTAGAGTATATAGATAAATAATAAAAGTAAAGATAATATAATATAGGTAATTATATCTTATTAAATATAAAGTATATTAGATTAATATAAGTAATTAAAAAATTATTATAATATTATCTAAGGCCTTTTAAGGTCTTTAATTATATTAGTAGTTAGGTATATAAGTTATAACTACCTAATACCTTTTATATATATAATATCTTTTATATCTTACTTATAAAGCTATATTAGGGTAATAGTAAGAGTATTATAAAAGTTATATAAGTAGAGCTTATAAATAATAAAGATAAATAGGAAGTTAAAGCTATTCTTAACTATAAAATCTCTTATAATAAACCTTAGTATTTAGTAAAGTAGAAGGGTTAATCTTATAATTATAATTAATAGTTATATAAGCGGGACTTAGTTAATATACTAGATATATTAGAAAGATTTAAGTAGGATTACCCTAAGGTATAAAGTTTATATTATATAAGAGGGGAAATAATTTCTATTATTATTATATAAAAAAAAGATACCTAATATAACTAGACTATTAAAGGTATTATAAGAGAGGGCTATTATATTATACTAGTAGTAGTACTAGGCCTATTACTATTACTACTACTAGTAATAGGAGTATCCTCCTTATTATTCTCTTCTTTATCCTTTATAATAGGAGGGAGGCGCTCTTATAATATATTAACGAGGCTTTAAAGGTACTTTAAAAGGGGAGATAGAGTAATATATATATACTAATAAAGAATATTAAGAATATCCTCTAGGGTATTTATAATATAAATAGTAATAGCTAGGTTAACCCTAATAGGAGTTATAATAGTAGCGGGGGTAGAGGAGGCGCGGTAAAGGTAGTAATAATACTATTAAATAAGCCTATTAAAGGTTTACTAGAATTTAGTAAGTTAAGGGAGGTTAGAGCTAGTATTTAAAGTAGTTATAATATCTAAAAATTAAAGAAGGCGCGTATAAGCGCGGTAAGTATAAGTAGGAATCTTCTATTAATATTTAATATTAAGATCTTTATAATATTTATATTTTATTAACCTAGGGGAGGCGCGCGCGTAGATTATCCTATTAAAAAAGTAAATAAAGCTTTAATTAAAAATATTAGACTTACGGCTCTTTAGATTAAAATATAATATAATAAAGGTATATTATATAAGATAATATAAGAATAGGCTAGAAGCGGCTTAATAGGGGAGGTTATATACTATTATAAATAGAGGGGGTAATAGTAATCTTCTTTTAATTAATAGTAAGGGTAAGTTTATTATTAAGGATTATTTATAAAATAACTACTAGAAGTATAAAGAGGTATAATAAGGTATAAAGGGGGTAATAATATAAATAAGACTTAAAAAGGACTTAATATAATTAATAAAAAATAAAGATATTATAATTAGAAGAATAATATTAAAGTTATATAAAGAAGGTATACCTTAAGTACTTAATAAACCCTTAATAGTAATAACTTCCTATTTACTTTAAAATATTAAGACTTCTAGCTACTTTTATAATAAATTAATAAAGGATAATAGGAAGTATAATAGGAATATATTATAATATAAGGATTATATATAAGAGTAGTATC
>JAABUN010000596.1_pt1 | contig 90930 bp, 77 predicted proteins | sample 5559311 | NCBI WGS metagenome assembly JAABUN01 (sample SAMN10711877, study PRJNA513370) | rock metagenome | isolation source: Antarctica rocks | place: Antarctica: Victoria Land, Siegfried Peak sud | reverse complement strand
TCCACCGGGAAGCGGGATTCGTCACCGCATCCGTGGTCGATCCCTTCGGAAACGTCCTGGGGTTCATGTACAACCCGCACTACCTGGACGTTCTCGGCTCGACCAGGAACACGTAACCCGCATCGTCGTTGGCTGAGTCTGTCAGACCGCGCGGAGATGCGCCCCCGGCGCGGCCTCCCGCCGGGCGCTGATCACATCCCGGACATCCTCCAGCTTGCGGAGGATGCGGCTGAGCTGGTTGATGTCCTCGACCTCGAGGGTCAGCATCATCGTCACGCCCCGGTCGTCGTGCGTCGTCGTGTTGACGCCGATGATGTTCACCTTGGCGTCGGCCAGCGAGATGCTGACGTCCTTGAGCAAGCCGACGCGGTCCAGCGCCTCCAGCCGGATGCTGACCGCGAAGGTGTCGCAGTGGTCCGCCCCCCAGCTCACCTCGATCTGGCGCTCCGGGTCCGGCAGGTGGGTCATGTTGGCGCAGTCGGTCCGGTGGATGCTGATCCCGCGGCCCCGCGTCACGTAGCCGATGATCCGGTCGCCCGCGACCGGCTTGCAGCAGTTCGCCAGCGACGTCAGCAGCCCGCCGGCGCCCATCACCTCGACCTGCGCCGGGGAGCGGGGCCGCGGCACGATCGGCGCGATCGTGAACTCCTCCGGCTGCGTCTCGGCCAGCTTGGCCGTGACGCTCTGCGGCGAGACCGCGCCGTAGCCGACGGCGGCCAGCAGGTCATCGAACTTGTGGTAGCGCGGGAAGTGCCCGAGGATGTCGTCCGGCTTCGCGTTCAGGCTCAGGCGACGGAGCTCCTTGTCGAGGATGTCCTTGCCCTGCAGGACGTTCTCGTCCCGCTGCGCCCGCCGGAACCACTGCCGGATCTTCTCCCGCGCCGACGCCGTCGTGACGTAGCCATTGCCGGCCAGCAGCCAGTCCCGGCTCGGCTCGCGGGTCTTGCTGGTCTGGATCCGGACGACCTGGCCGTTGCGCAGCTTCGAGTCCAGCGAGACGATCTGCTCGTTGACGCGGGCGCCGACGCAGCGGTGGCCGACCTCGGTATGGATCCGGTAGGCGAAGTCCAGCGGCGTCGCGCCGCTCGGCAGCTCGACGATGTCCCCGGCCGGCGTGAAGACGTAGATCATGTCCTGGAAGACATCGGACTTGAGCGACTCGACGAACTCCTCGGCGTCGGCGACCTCGTCCCGCCAGTCCATCAGCTGCCGCAGCCAGGCGATCTTCTGCTCCAGGCGGGAGTCGCCCTTGCCGCCCTCCTTGTAGCGCCAGTGGGCCGCGACGCCGTACTCGGCGATCCGGTGCATGTCCAGCGTCCGGATCTGGATCTCGAGCGGCTGGCCGTCCGGGCCGATCACGGCGGTGTGGAGGCTCTGGTAGAGGCTCTCCTTGGGCGTCGCGATGTAGTCGTCGAACTCGCCGGGGATCGGGTGGAACATCTGGTGGATGATCCCGAGGGCACCGTAGCAGTCGCGGTGGTTCTCGACGATCACCCGGACGCCGACGACGTCGTAGATCTGGTCGAACGAGCGGCCCTTGCGCTGCATCTTCCGGTGGATCGAGAACAGGTGCTTGCCCCGCCCGTTGATCTCGGACTGGATGCCGGCCTGATCGAGGGCCAGGCTGAGTTCGCGGATGAACCGGTCGATGAAGGTGTCGCGGTCGCGGCCGGTGTTGGTCAGCTTGGTCGAGATTTCGGCGTAGGCGTCCGGCTGGATGTACTTGAAGGCGAGGTCCTCCAGCTCGGATTTGAGGTGCCAGATCCCGAGCCGGTTGGCCAGCGGCGCGTAGATCTCCATGGTCTGCTGGGCGGTCCGGACCTGCTTGTGGGGCGGGACGGCGTCCAGAGTCCGCATGTTGTGGAGGCGGTCGGCCAGCTTGATCAGGACGACACCGATGTCGTCGACCATCGCCAGGAACATCTTGCGGAGGTTCTCGGCCAGCTGGGCCTGCTCCCAGTGCTCGCGGCGCGGGGAGCCCTCGATCCCCGGCTGCCAGGGGATCTGGCCGAGCTTGGTCACGCCGTCGACCAGCCGGGCGACGCGCTCCCCGAACTCCGCCTCGATCTCCTCGATCGCGACCGGCGTGTCCTCGACGACATCATGCAGGACACCGGCGGCGACGGTCTCCGGGTCGAGCTGCATCGTGGCGAGGATCGAGCCGACCAGCAGCGGGTGGATGACGTATGGCTCGCCGGACTTGCGGTTGGTCCCGTCGTGGGCGCGGACGGCCAGGACGATCGAGCGGCGGATCAGGTCGCTGCTGTCGAGATGGAAGTGGGCCTTGGCGCTGAGTACGGTTCGGAACTCCTCGAAGGCGGCCTGGACGGCCGGGTGTGAGAAGGAGGCAACGCCGGCGAGCGACGTCTCGACCTGCTCCCAGCTCACCGTGGCGACCGGCTGGTCGGCCGATGGCGCAGTCCGTCCAGTCGTCCCCGGCTTCGGGGCCGGAACCGGAATCACGGGTTGGCCGACCCCATGGACCTGCGCGTGGACCATCCTGCTTGCCATCTCCCTGTGCATCGCCAGGCCGGGGCGTCCGGTCGGTAAGCGCCATTGGGGCGGCTTTGCCCGTGTCATGCGCGGCGTCGCGCGGTTGCGAATGACGATCGGGTTCCGGTAGGACGGCGGCCAGGGCTATGAACCGCGAGTGTAGGCAGCCTGTGGGTACCCGTCAACATATGCACAACATCTTGCCTGTCAGCCGACCGTTTCGGCCGACGAATTGCAGTTCTGTATAGACATAATGATATCACACTGACGAAAGGTTAGTGTGAGCGAACAGTGACCGGGACAGCCGTGGCGACCAGCGCCTGGCGATAGGTGTCGAGACAGCAGCCGGCGTTGGGGTCGCCGATCACCGCGCCGTGGGCTACTGCCTGCGGCGCATCTTCCGGCTGGAGCGTCAGGTGGCTGATCCCGAAGCGGGACTGGAGCAGGCGGGCGATGTCGGCGAGGACGTCGGCCCAGAGCCGGGCGCCGGTCAGTTCGACGTGGCCGGTGAGCGCGACCTGACCCGGCGCGACGGTCCAGACATGGAGGTCATGGAGGCCGCCGACACCCGGGACATCGACCACGGCGGCGCCGATCGCGGCGGTGTCCATCGTCGCCGGGGCGGCGTCGAGCAGGACATCGGTCGCGTCGCGGAAGATCGTCCAGGCGCCCCGGAGGATCAGTGCGCTGACGAGGATCGACAGAAGCGGGTCGGCCAGGTACCAGCCGGTCAGCAGCATGACAAGGGCGGCGGCGATCGCGCCGACGGAGCCGAGGAAGTCACCCAGGACATGGAGCCGGGCGGCCCGCGCGTTGAGGTCGTGGCTGTGCCCGCCCTCGCCAGCCGACAGCACCTTGAGCATCACGGCGTTGGCGACCAGGCCGAAGACGGCGACGACCAGCATCAGGCTGGAGGCGACCTCCGGTGGATCACCGATCCGGCCGATGGCCTCCCAGGTGATGAAGGCGGCGACGACAAGGAGGGCGGCGGCGTTGACGAAGGCGGCGATGACGCCGGCCCGGCGGAACCCGAAGGTGCGCTGGGCGGTGGCCGGCTTCCGGGCCAGCCAGCCGGCGATCAGGGCGAGGACGAGGGCGGCGGAGTCGGTCGCGACGTGGCCGGCGTCGGCCAGCAGGGCGAGCGACCCGGTCAGCAGGCCGCCGATGACTTCCGCGACGAGGACGAGCAGGGCAATACCCAGCGCGACCGCGAGGGGACGGACGGCGCTGCCGCTCGCCGGACCCTGGAGCCCGTGGTGGTGGTCGCCGTCGGCGTGATCGTGGTCGTGCTGTTCTCCGACGCAGGGCTGGTCATCGCCGGGGACACCGTCGCAGCCGATTCTGACGACTGGTCTGGTCAATTGCATGAAGGTGGAACTCCGCATCATGACCGGTCGAAACAGTGTCTCAAGAAGTGCCGTCGTTGATAAATCCTCCCCTAATTCTACCAGAACCCAACCATCGTTCGTGCTGTTGCCGCTCTGGGAGCGGCAGTCCGGGCATCGCGTGCCGGCCGCGCCGGCGGGCCGGATCTGGTCGGTGGGGCGGGGAACGGCCGGCGATCTTGTGTAGACTGCCGGGCGGGTCTTCTCAACCTTCCGACAACGTTTCGCCGGCCGCTGGCCGCCGCAGGAGTAGGTATCCATGCCGCTGACGCCAGCCGATGAGCGCGACCTCGACCGGATGCGCCCCGTCGAAGAGGTCCGGGCGCTCGTCCTGCACTACGCGAAGCCGCTGCCCGCCGAGGCCGTCGGTCTGGCGACGGCGCACGGCCGGACACTGGCCGCCGACCTTGTCGCGGCCGCTGACCAGCCGCCGTTCCCGGCCGCGATCATGGACGGTTTCGCGGTCCAGGCCGACGATGGCTCGCCGTGGCGGGAGATCATCGGCGCCCAGATGGCGGGGCAGGTCACGGCGCCGGAAGTAACGCCGGGCACGGCCGTCCGGATCACGACCGGGGCGCCGATGCCGCCGGGCGCCGACGCCGTCGTCCAGGTCGAGGCGACGGACCTGAGCGACGACAACCACGTCATCATCCATCAGGACCACGTCGATGTTGGGCAGTTCGTCCGTCCGGTTGGATTCGATGTCCGGGCTGGGGACGTGCTGCTCCCGGCCGGGACGCTGCTCGGTTTCGCGGAGGTCGGTATGCTGGCCGGCGAGGGGCAACTGCCGGTCATGGTCACGCGGCGTCCCCGTGCCAGCGTGCTCTCGACCGGCGACGAGCTGGTCGAGCCCGGCCAGCCGCTTGGGCCAGGCCAGATCCGGGACGCCAACCGGTTCAGCCTGGTCGCCGCGCTGGAGGCCGCCGGGGCGGAGGTCGTCTGGTCGGGCAAGGCGCCGGACGAGCGTGAGCCACTCCGGGCGCTGCTCGTCGCGCGGCTGGCGGACAGCGACGTCGTGGTGACGAGTGGTGGGGTCTCGATGGGGGAGCTGGACCTCGTCAAGGCGCTGCTGCCGGAGATCGCGACGGTCCACTCCCGCCGGGTCTTCATGAAGCCGGGCAAGCCGCTCAACGTCGCGACGGCCGGGCCGGACGACCGGACGCTGTTCTTCGGGTTGCCCGGCAACCCGGTCTCGGCGCTGGCCTGCTTCGAGCTGTTCGTCCGCCCCGCGCTGCTCAGGATGCTTGGCCGGGCGGTGATCGACCGGCCGACGGTTCCGGTGCGGCTCGGCGACGGGGCGACGCCGGGCGACCGGCCGGAGTATCAGCGAGCCGTCGTCCGCGTCGGGGAGGACGGCCACCTCGTCGCCGGGACCACCGGCGTCCAGGCCTCGTCGCGGCTGGCCTCATGGGTCGGAGCGAACGCGCTCGTGCTGATCCCGCCGGGGGAGACGCCGCTGGCCGCCGGGCAGGTGGTCCGGGCGATGCTGCTCGGACCGCCGCTCGGTCCGGCCTAATCCGCTGGCCAGTCTCCCCTCCTCATGGAGAGGAAGGGTAAACAGGGCCAGAACTTCTTGCTTATCACCGTGTCGGCTGTGAATCTAACGCTGAGGCAGCAAGTGGCACCGACTCAAGTCCATGGCGAGCATGGAGCGCCTTGATTCGATCCGACAAGTCACTGTTAGCTCGCGGTTGCAATACAACTCTATGAAGCAATGTCGGGAGGTCCACGCTGAGGTAGGAGCCCTTGTTTTTTGGGGTTGAACATGTAAATCGATCCGGTGATCGAGGATCGATCAATGAAATAGCTCGTAATTCACTTTCATGGCTAAATTCCCGCCGTTTGAAAACCATGTAGTCCGGCCATTTTGCTTCTGGATCGACAAACGTTCTATGGTCTATATAATGAATTTTGGAGAATTCAACCAAATGCTCATGATTTGAATTTAGAGACGTCTTAAGTCGCCCAAAAGTTGTATGAATTGCTACCCCTGGCTGAGAGTTGAGGTAAATATTCCACATGTCTGTTGCTTCATGGTCGCGCACATGCCAGCAATTTACATGCGTCAGTTCCCGAAAGAAGTCCAGTCCCGATGAGAGCATTGCTTGCATCCCGTTGGTATACGCCCGGAGGGGTTGTGGTGTAGCGGATGGGTCAGACGGGTCGATGAAAGTTGACCATTCTACAGTACCTATGAAGTGTCGATCCGGGATCATTCCCTCAAACTGGTCTTGAAGGAGATCAAGTCTGGAAAACCAAAGTCCAGATTGTTCAATCAACTGCTGGTATCGATCGAACGTCATATAACGCCAGATACCAGTTGTGTGATCCTTGGGCTCAACCCGATATCTGCTTTCCACCATCATTGCCTTCCATTCATTTGAATTGAGCTCAAAGATCAGTCGGCAATGGAAAGTCCAACACCGAGAGCTGTTATGAGTCTCTGGAGAGCTGTGGCATTCTCAGGCCGCAGTCGCCTAGTGAGCCACGGCCCAAGCGTCTTGATGGCCGTTTCGGAGGGGCTCCGCTCTCCCTCATTACCGCTCGCCCGAAGACGACGTCGTGTACGAAGACTTTCTACTTCGAAGTGGTCCTCTCTCCTGAGTTTATCACCGTCTCGCTGAGAGCCCGGCAGTGGGTATGGGAGAAGTCAACGGCGGGCAACGACGACAGTTGGACCAGCACCCTCCGCCTCACGTCAGCTCGTCGGTCCGGAGGGAGACGATGTCGGTTCGGCTGATCCGCATCGTCAGCCGCTCGTCCGGGTCCGGGCAGACGACGAGGCTGTCCCGCGTCATCCAGTCGTTCGGGTCCAGCGCCCGCATTTTGGCCGGCAGCAGGGGGATCACGGCGGCGAGCGCGTAGAGACAGAAGTGGCGACCGCCCGGGATCCGAATCCGGCTGCTCTGTGTCACGTCGAAGTAGTCGCCGACCGTCAACCCGCAGACCGAGCGGCCTTCGATGGCGACGACGGTGACGCGCAGGTTGGCGAGCTTGAACTGCCCGTCGGTCATCGTGCTTCTCCGGGTTGAGTTGACGCCGGTGGGCGGCCTGTCTCCTGCTTTGGTGGGCACCGGTGACTGATGGGATCGTACGGGGAGCGGCGCGGGAACGCCATCAGCAGGGGAGAATTGGTTGACGAGACTGATCACGATCGCGCTGCAGGGCGACAAGTACCTCGATCAGTACGGCGGACTGGCGCACATGGCCGAGGGCTACCGCTTCGACGGCGTCAGCGTCTACGCCGATCTCGGGTTCCAGCCGGCGATCGGTCCGCTGCTGGAGGTTGCGGCCGCCACCCGGGTCCTGGAGCTCGGGCCGGCCGCGCTCAACCCGTACCTGCTCCACCCGGTTGAGATCGCCGGGCAGATGGCGCTCCTGAACGAGGCGTCCGGTGGCCGTGCCTATCTCGGGCTGGCCCGGGGCGCCTGGCTGGACCGGCTCGGCATCGCAGACGATCGCCCGCTCCTTCGCATGCGGGAGGCGGTCGCGGTCATCCGGCACGTCCTGGCCGGGCGGGAGGAGGGGTTCGAGGGTGAGATCTACCGCCTTCCCCGCGGCCGTCTGCTGAAGTACGAGGTCTTCGACCCAACGATCCCCGTGATGATCGGCGCCTGGGGGCCGAAGATGCTGGCGCTGGCCGGAGAGATCGCGGACGAGGTCAAGGTCGGCGGCTCGACCAACCCCGATCTCGTCGCCGAGGTCCGGCGGCGCGTGGCCGTCGGGGAGGAGCGGGCCGGGCGACCGGCCGGGACGGTCGGCATCTGCTTCGGGGCCGTTACGGTCGTCGATGAGGACGGGCCCCGCGCCCGGGCCCACGTCCGGCGGGAGGTTGCCCGGTACTTGCCGGTCGTCGCGCCGATGGACCCGACGGTCGACATCCCGGCCGCGACCCTGCGCGAGATGCAGCGGCTGGTCGACGCCGACCGGCTGGATGACGCGGCCGCGCTGGTCCCGGACGACACCCTGGACCGGTTCGCCTTCTCGGGAACGCCGGAAGAGATCGTCGCCCAGGCCAACGGGCTGTTCGCGGCCGGTGTCACCCGGATCGAGTTCGGCACGCCCCACGGCCTGACCGAGAACGGCGGACTGCGGCTGCTCGGCGAGCGGGTGCTTCCCGCCCTGCGAACCGGAGGCAGCTGACCGGGTTGTACACTCCCGTAAATCCGCGAGGTTGGCACTGTCGCCAGTTTTTCCGCGCCGTGGCACTGGTTATGCCGGTGACATGCCAACGCAACTTCGTCGTCAGCAAATGAGAGGAATATTCAATGGCAGAAGTCGAGAAGAACATCGAGGTCGACGTCCCGGTCCGGACGGCCTACAACCAGTGGACGCAGTTCGAAGAGTTCCCCGAGTTCATGAGCGGCGTCACCGAGGTCCGGCAGATCGACGACACGCACATGCACTGGAAGGCGTCGTTCGCCCCCGGTGTCTCGACGGAGTGGGACGCCGAGATCACCGAGCAGATCCCCGACCAGAGGGTCGCGTGGCGCAGCACCACCGGGGCGAAGAACAACGGCGCGATCCGCTTCGAGAAGGTCCGCGAGGATGTGACCCGGGTCACGCTCGAACTCGACTACGAACCCGAAGGATTGGTCGAGAACGTTGGCAGCCACCTCGGGATCGTCTCCTCCCGCGTCGAGGGCGACCTGAAGCGGTTCAAGTCGTTCATCGAGAAGCGCGGCACCGAGACCGGCGCCTGGCGGGGAGAGGTTGACCCACCAGGCTCTGTCTGAACCCCGCCAACCGGTGTGAACCGCGCCACCAGTCCCGTCCAGCCTCGTCGTCCGGGCTGTGGGGGTGAACGTAGCTAGCCGTCAATCTCCCCGAGATGCCTCCACAGTCCCGCTCCCTCGGTCACTAGCAGGGCGACCGTGAGGGCCGCGCTCAGGACGCACCACTGGCAGATCGCGTCGAGGACGTTGAGTTCGATGTGGGTCAGGTAGCCGTAGTAGACGACCGCTCCGACCAGCATTCCGACCATCGCGATCGAGACGAATGGTGCCCGCGCCGGTCGGAACCAGCGCAGGGCGGAGAGTGCCAGCAACGTGACGGACAGCGCCAGACCGAGCGCGGCGACTGGTACTGGGCCGAGCATCGCGTAGCGACTGTTCTGGACCGTATGGCAGCCGCCGTCAACGGCACAGACCAGCGCCTGGGGCTGGTAGTGGACGTAGGTCAGATAGGCGGCGACTGCGATCATGGCGACGATCAGCACCGCCGAGACAGCCATCCAGACGGCGGGCCGGGTCGGATGAACCGAATCGATCAGGTCCGGAACCGGTGGATTGCTGGCCCGCGGGGTGGCGCGCATGGGACATCTCCTGGCCCCCGGAACGCCAAGATGGGCGATCTGGGAGCGATCCGGTCAGCCAGCCCGACCAGGCAGGACGGCGACGGGCGTGGCGAGGTTCGGATCGGTTGTCGGCGCCGGCGGCACCGTCGGCGCGCCTTCGGCCGGCGGCGTGAGGCCGTTGGCGATGAGGACCGCGTCGATCTGGCTGATGTAGTCATCGACCGACGAACCGCTGATCTTCTGATCACCGATCATAAATGTCGGTGTTCCCGTGATTCCCGCCGCTTTGGCATCACTGTTCTGCTGTTGAACGGCACTCTCGTACGTCCCGCTGTCCAGACACTGATTGAAGGCTGCCGTGTCGAGGCTCAGTTTCGCAGCCAGATCCTTCACTCGTGAGTCGCTAAAGTCGCCGACTCCTTCACCGGTGTGATTGCGATACAGGGAAGAGTGGAACGCCCAATACTGTCCCTGATCGGCTGCACACATCGCGCCTTCGGCCGCCCTGAGAGACTCGTGGTCGTAGTTCGGGTCCCTCTGCGAGAGATTGCCGTCAATGACCAGGTAGTCACGGAACTCGAGCGACAGTGTGCCAGTCGCAACGTAGCGATTGACCAGTTCTGGGACGATCATCTCCTCGGCCTGTTGACAGATCGGGCACTGGTAGTCGCCGTACTCGACGAGGCGCAGGGCGTTCGGGTCGCCGAGGACTCTGGTCTGTTGGGCGATGCCGGGGTACGGATCGGGCACGGCGGTCATCGGGGCGAGGTCGGTGGCGCCGGGGGCATCGGCATTCTGATTGGCGACGAGGATGATGGTGACGACCGCGATCACGGCGACGACGATCACACCGGCGAGCGTCGCGAGGAGCCGCCTGCGGCGCTGGGCGGCCTGCTGCTTTCGTTGGCGCTGGCGGCGCTCGGTCTTGAGCACCTCGCGACGGTCCTGCCGGGACGGAGGCGTTGAGTTGATCATGTGAGTTGGCCTTCTATCTGAGCGACCAGGCGATAGAAACAATCACGGGCTCGCGGTCGATTGTCGGCCCTGCGAAGATGTCTCTGGCGTCGGGCTGGCCGCGTGCGACGGTTGGAGATCGGACCGACGCCTTCTCGGCTGCTTCATTCGGCTCGATGTCAGTGCCGGTCGTTGTCCGTCGTAGGGTGCGGGGCTCTCGCTTCGCTGGCCCCCTTCGCACCGCGTAGCGGTCCTGGTGGCTCCGGAACGGCCGATTCGAGGTCACCACGTTGACCCGTTTCCGGGGTCTCGCCTGTCGGCGAAGGCCGCTGAGGCGGCCTGGAGGGGCCAGCGAAGCGAGAGCCCCTCCCCGACGATGATGGTCGCCGAGACGACGGCACACGGTTTCCATGTTGGTTACCATCAAGGCGACGGAGTGCACCGCGCCTTGATCCGCGAAGTCGCGCATCAAGGCTCAGGCGCCGGCGTCCGTTCCGGGCGGCACGCCGGCGGATGGGGTCGCACCGCTCGACGCCTCGACCGGGAGACCGGCCCACTCGGACGGGAGACTCATCGTGCCGGCGCCGGTCGGTCGAACGGCGACATCGCAATCCGTTGCCTCATCGGCCGGGACCGGGGTCGGGCTGGTCAGGACTGGTCCTGTGCCGCTGGGCGAGACGGCCGGATTGCCGGGCGAGCCCACCGAACAGGCGGCGGCATCGCCGGCCGTCGCTGCGCCCGGCGCGGGAGTGGTCGACGGCGAAGCGGCCGATGCCGGCACCGTCGGCGAACCGGCGGCGTCGGGTAGTGCCGCGAGATCGTCCGGGGCGCCCGCCTGGGCCTGGAGGGTGTGCAGGTAGTTGATCAGGTTCCAGATGTCGGTGTCGCCGAGCTGGTCGCCGAAAGCCGGCATCCCGGTTCCCTCGATCCCGTTGGCGATCGAGTAGAACAGCTCCTGGTCGGTGTGGTACTGCTGATGGGCGGCGGTCAGATCCGGCGGCGGCTGACCCAGCGACGCGGCGGCGGGACCGTTGCCCCGCGCCTCCGGACCGTGGCAACTCAGGCACGTCGTCAGCCACAGGTTCTGCCCGATCGCGATCGACCGCGGGTTGGCCGGGACCGGGTTGGTCGCCGGGATGGCGCTCAGAGCTGGGTCGATCTGGCCCTGGAACAGCATCACGATTCCGACCGCGAGGCCGACGCCGGACAGGCCGGCCGTCTCCCGGCGGCTCGGGGAGCGACCCATCTGGGCCGCGATCACGACACCGGTGATCCCGGCGACGATCAGGATCAGGGCCGAGATCCCGATCGAGTCGAACCGCGGTGGCTCGCCCGGCTCGCCGACGTCCGGCGGCGCGGTCCCGATCCCGATGCCGAGCTGGGCCGTCAGGTCGGAGACGCCGGGCTGCCGGACGATGACCTCGACCTGCCAGTCGCCGGGAACGGCGATCTCGCTGCCGTGCCACTCCCAGGTGTTGGCGCCGATCGGGTCCAGGAGGATGTCCTGCCGCTCCGTGGTCGAGGCCGGCAAGCCGACCCGGAGGATCACGCGGGTCGTCGCTGGAAACGCGTCGCCGTCGAGCCGGAGCTGGAAGTGGTTGAGCCCGCTGGCGCCGGGCGCGAGACCGAGCGATCCGGAATGGTCGCCGAGGGTGACTGGAACGATGATCTGGCCGGAGCGCTGGGCAAGGATGTCGCGGGCCGGTTCGCCGCCGGTCAGGCGCCCGGTCACGCCGAGGACCGCGACCGCGAAGACCAGCTCGGCGACGAGCAGATAGCGGAAGACCCGGGACCAGCGGTCGGCCCCTCCGGCGGTCGAGACCTGGCGCAGCTTCCGGGTCAGGACGACGAGGTTGAAGGCGGCGATGGCGAGGATCGTGACGATCGCGGCCAGCTTGAGGGCGAGCGACGTGCCGTAGCTTGTGTCGACCAGCGCGGTCAGGTTGCCGACCTCCAACCAGGCGCTGTACAAGCCCGTCACCGCCAGGACCGCCCAGGCGCTCAGCGCGACCGTCGAGAAGCGCGGGATCGCCTGCATCAGCACGACCTGCCTCCCGGCCGGGGAGAGCGACCGCAGGGCCGGGAGGAGCAGCGTGACCAGCGCGAAGATGCCGCTGACCCAGAGCGAGGCCGCGACGGCGTGGGTGATGTCGTTGGCGACGGCGGCGTCGCGGCCGTCGGGCTGGGCGGAGGCATGGGAGATCAGGCTGAATGGGACGACCGCCGCGACACCGAGCGCGACCAGCCCGATCGCGACCGCTCGTCGGCGGCGCGGGAACCACCACGGCGCGAGGGACACGAGCAGTGCCCCGAGCGCGATGAGCAGCCCAACGCGAACCAGCCAGATCGTGCCGTAGCGGGTCTCGAACAGCGTCGTCCCGAGCCCGTCGATCAGTCCCTCACCGGTCGTGACGGCCTGGAGGATCAGCGCCATGACGCTGCCGCCGAGCGCCAGCCCGAGGCCGACCGCGACGAGCCGCCGCGCCCGACCCACCGCCGCCGGGCCGAGCTGCCAGACCGGCCGGAAGGCGGGTCGGATCACGAGCAGCCAGACCGGCCAGAGCCCGACGAGGATGGCGAGCCCGAGATAGGTGATACCCCGGGCGATCGTGGTCAGGATCTCGGGCGGCGCGGAGGTGGAGGCGAGGGCTGGCAGCGTGACCGTCGCGATGTCCGACTCGGTCCCGACCGTAAACGAGATGAAGCCGGAGGCGGTGTGGCCGTCGTCGGTGGACAGCGATGTCCAGACGACGGAATACGTCCCCTTCGCGAGGTCCGGCGGGACATCGAGCACCATCGTGAACGGTTCGGAAATCGTGAACGACGTGGCCGGGATCAGGACGCCGGTCTGGTCGTAGAGATCGGCCCGGCTGACCGACGGCTCCAGCCGCTCGGCGAAGGTCATCGTCACCTGGGCGGGTGTGCGGGCGAGGAGAGCGCCGCTGGGCGGGTCGCTGGCCGTCAGGTAGGCGTGGGCGCCAACCGGAGTCGCGCCGAAGACCCCGGCGAGGAGCAGGACGAGTCCGGCCAGCACGGCGCCGAGACTCAGCCAGTTGGCTCCCTGCCGGCTGACCGCGTCTGGGCGAGAACGGGTGGTGCGCCAACCAGTGGTGCGCCACGGCAGGATGGTCACAGGACGGACCATCGTCTGCTGACGCGACTGTTCTGCTGACCCCGTGCTACTCCCGGCATCTCATCGTCTCCGGGACCCGCCCTGACGCTCACGTTTCCCATGAATCCGCCTCGGGCCGTCCCATCGGCAGATCGGTTTCCAGTCATCCCAGTCACAAAGGATAGGCCCGGAGCATTGCCTGAGACGAGGCCATCGAGAGCACCCCTGCCCATCGTCGGTCTCGTACCCGGGTCATCGTGCCAATGAGGACCGGGTGCGTCCAGAGGGTCGGTTGGCGAGCGGCTCAGTGGCGCCGAGAGGCCCGGAGGACCGCCAGCCCGCCGCCGAGCAGGACCGTCAACGCCGCGGCGATCAGCAGCAGCAGGTTCGCCGTGCTGAACCCGTCGCCGTTGGCGCTCGCCGCCGGCGCGTCGCCCCGCGCCATCGGAGTGGCGAGCGGCGTCGCGGCTGGTGTCCCGACCGGCGTGGCAGCCGGGGTCGCGAGAGCGGCGGTGCCGGCTGTTCCGACGGTGAAGGTGTAGCTGTCCACATCGGGCTCGTGGCCGTCCACCGGGGTGGCGGAGTAGGTCACCGTGTAGAGCCCGGTTGGCAGGTTCGGCAACAGCGTGACGATCAGCCGGTTCCGATCGAGGCTGTCGAGATCGAGGCCGCCGTCGCCCGCATCGGCCGGAAGACCGTCCGGTCCGGTGACGGTCAGGGTGCTGCCGCTCTCGCTGACCTCGCCGCTGAACAGGACGATGACCTGGGCGGGCGCAGCCTCGACCGTCGCGTCGACCGGCGGCTCGGCGCCCTGGATCTCGACGTGAGCGCTGGCCGGGATAGCGACGACCGCGGCCAGCGCGAGTCCGGCGACGAGGGCGAGCGCCACCGCGAGCAGGCGGAGCGGCGCAGAGATAGTCCTGATCGAGCATGCGACCTTCATAGGGCTGGCTCCAGAGCTGCCCCACCGGCTCCGGTGTGGGCATCGTTGGCGGATAGAGAACACGAACCGGTGGCGCGAATGCGGATCGACCAGGGACGAGTGGTCTGTGGTCGAAAGCCTATCGCCGTTGTGGCCGTCTGTCAGCCGGGAGAATCCCGACGCCCACTACCGGCCCCGGAGCCGTGGGTCCAGCTCATCGGTCACAGGGACGTGATCCGGCCGTCGTTCGCGCCGCCCGGCGCCTCGGTGTAGGGACATGGCTTGCCTTGTCCGCACCACGTGGCGCCATTCCGCGCAGCGGTAGTGGTGTTCGCGGTCAGTGGGTTTCACCGGGCCGGTTGATGAGCACGTTCATCGTCCTGCGGGGCGATGGCCGCGGCGGCGGCCGGGCCTTGCAAGCGGCGCCCCTACGACGAGGGGCTTCTACCGGCCGCGGAGCCGTGGGTCCAGCGCGTCCCGGAGTCCGTCGCCGAGGAGGTTGAAGCCGAGCACGATCAGGGCGATCGCGATGCCGGGGAAGAGCGTCGCCCACGGGGCCTGCTCCAGGAAGCCGTAGGCCGAACTGACCATCAGACCCCACGACGGCGACGGCGGCCGGTTGCCCAGCCCGAGGTAGGAGAGCGCCGCCTCGGCCAGCACGGCGGCGGCGAAGTTCAGCGACGCGTGGACGATCAGCGGCGCGGTGATGTTGGGGAAGATGTGCCGGCGCATGATCGTCGGGACCGGTGTGCCGAGCGAGACCGCCGCCTCGACGTACTGGCTCTGCCGGACCGACAGCACGGACCCGCGGACGACCCGGTAGAAGGTCGGGGCGTTGACGATGCCGATCGCCAGCATGACGTTCGTCAGGGACGAGCCGAGGACCGCGACCAGGGCGATCGCGAGCAGGATCGTCGGGAAGGCGAAGATCACGTCCATGATCAGCGAGATGCCGGCGTCGGCGCGGCCCCGGAAGTAGCCGGCGATCAGCCCGAACACGACCCCGACGATTCCGGACAGGCCGACCGAGACGACGCCGACCTGGAACGAGATCCCGGCTCCGGACAGCAGCCGGCTGAGGACGTCGCGGCCGAACTCGTCGGTCCCCATCCAGTGCGACCAGCCCGGGTCCGCCAGCCGGTTGGGGATGTCCTGGTCCAGCGGGTCGTACGGCGCGATGAGCGGACCGATCAGGGCCATCACGGCGAACAGGAGGACGATCGTCCCGCCGACGACCGCGAGCCGCTGCCGGGTCAGGATCCGGAGCAGGTTGTCCCGCCGGGGCGGCCGTCCGGCGAGCGCGGCCGTCCCGATCCCGGTATTCGGTGTGTCGTTGGTCGGGGAGCCGGCGAGGGCCTGTGGCGATTCCATGCTGACGCGCTGTCCTCTGCGTGGTCGTGGCGATGAACGGGAGCCCGGATGGACGGGCGGATCAGGACTGCCGCAGGCGCGGGTCGACGAAGGCGTAGAGGATGTCCACGAGGAGGCTGATCATGACGAAGATCGCCGCGATGACGAGCGTCACGCTCTGGACGACCGGGTAGTCGCGGTTGGAGATCGAGTCGTAGATGTAGCGGCCGACGCCGGGCATGCTGAAGATCTGCTCGATGATGACCGTCCCGCCGAGCAGGCCGGCGACCTGGATGCCGACGACCGTGATGATCGGGATGCTGGCGTTGGGCAGGACGTGGCGCCAGATCACGTTGCCCTGGCTCATCCCCTTGGCCCGGGCGGTCCGGACGTAGTCCTGCCCGATCGTTTCCAGCACCGACGACCGGGTGAACCGCATCACCGTCGCGGCCAGCGGCAGACCCAGGCAGAGCGCCGGCAGGATCATCCGCTCGCAGTGCGCCCAGATCCCGTCGCTCCAGCGCGCGTACCCCAACGGGGGGAGCCACCGCAGCTGGACCGCGAAGATCAGGACCAGGACGACGGCCAGCAGAAAGTTCGGAATCGAGGTGCCGAGCAGTGTGCCGATCGTCGCGCTGACGTCGAACCAGGAATTCCGCTTCAGGGCCGCGACGACGCCGAGGGCGACCGCCGGGATGGTGCCGATGATCGTGGCCCAGATCGTCAGCTCGATCGTGACCGGCAGCCGGGCGCCGAGCTCCTGGGTCAGGGGCAGCCGGGTCCGCAGGGAGGTCCCGAGGTCGCCCTGCACGATCAGCCACATCCACTTGACGTACTGGGTGACGACCGAGTCGTTGAGACCGTACCGCTCCCGCAGGTTGGCCAGCTGCTCCTCGTTGAACCGGGTGCCCGGCCCGATGATGGCCGTGACCGGATCGCCGGGGACGAACCGGATCAACCCGAACGCGATGATCGAGACCCCGATCAGGATCGGGATCATCAGCACGATGCGGCCGGCGATGTAGCGGAGCATGGGACCTCGTTCGGGTTCAGGGCGGGGACGGGCAGGACCGGCACGGGGTGAGCCCGTGCCGGTCCCTGACGGCTGGCGAAAGGCCGGGTCAGACGACGGGACGGACTACTGCGGCGTCAGGAACGTCTCGCGCAGGGAGACCAGCGACCCTGTCGGGTAGTGCGTGTAGCCGCCGACATTGAGCTTCATCGCCTCGTACTGGTTGGCGATGAACAGGTTGATCCAGGGCAGATCCTCGAGGAGGAGCGTCTGGAGCTGGGTGTAGATCTCGGCCCGGGCGGCCTGGTCGGTCGTCGCGATCCCGTCCTGGATCAACTGGTCGGCCGCCGGGTTGACGTAGCCGGAGGTGTTGCCGGGCGACGTGCTGAGGAAGTTGTCGTAGTAGACGTCGTTCGGGTCGACGAAGCCGCTCGTGCCCGTGACGGTGATGTCGTAGTCGAAGGTCTTGGTGTACTTCTCGATGTAGGTGGCGTTCTCGTCCAGGACCACCTCGCTGGTGATGCCGATCGCCTCCAGCTGGGACTGGACGACGTAGGACGGCTGGCTCAGGAACGAGTAGGCCGACCAGGAGAGGATCTCGAGCTGGAGCCCGTCCGGGAACCCGGCCTCGGCGAGCAGCGCCGTGGCGCCCTCGATGTCCTGCGGGGTCTCGGGGACGTCGACGTGGGCCCAGTTGCCCGCGGGGAAGATGACCTCGGTCGCGGTGCCGTTACCGAAGGTGGCTGGCTCCAGGATCTCGGCCCGGTTGAGCGCCATCGCGATCGCCCGGCGGACGCGGACGTCGCTGAACGGCTCGCGGCGCAGGTTGATGCCGATGAAGCGGATGTTGGTGTTGATGTCGCCGGCGATCATCAGCGCGCTCTCGCCGCGGAGCCGCTCGATGTCGGCCAATGGGGCGTACTCGACGAAGTCGACGGTGTCCGTGATGATCGCGTTGGTCCGCTGGGTGTCGTCGGAGATCGGCGTGAACTCGATCCCGTCGAGGTACGGCTTGCCCGTGTCCCAGTACTCGGCGTTCTTCGTCACGGTGAGGCGGGTCGTCGGGACGTACTCCTCGAAGACGAACGGTCCGGTGCCGCAGGCGGCCTGATTGAGGTCGCCGTTGTTCTGCTCGACGAACTCCTGCGGGACGATCGCGAGGTAGCGGTTGGCCAGCGTCGAGAGGAAGGCGGCATTCGGCGTCGCGAGGGTGAAGACGACCGTCACGTCGTCCGGCGCGTCGATCGAGACGATCGGCTCCAGCAGGCTGACGGCGTTGCCGGCCAGCGCCGGATCGACCATGCGGCCGAAGCTGTAGACGACGTCGGCCGAGGTCATGAGGCGACTGACCGGCGCGTGGAACATGACGTTGTCGCGCAGTGTGACCGTGTAGGTCAGGCCGTCCGCGGATACCTCCGGCAGCGCGGCGGCCAGCCACGGGCCGATGGTCAGGTCCGGGTTCTCGACGAGCAGTCCCTCGTAGATGTGCTCGGTGACATGGATCGCGGCGGTGAGGTTCGTCGTGTGCGGATCGAGCTGGGCCGGGTCGCCCTGGAGGCCGACGCGAAGGGTGCCGCCGGCGACCGGGGTCGCGGGCGTGTCCTGCCGGGCGACGCTGGTGGCCGCGCCGGGAGCCGCCGCGGCGCCGAGCGTGAAGACGGAGGCAGCTGACAGCCCGAGCGCCGCCGCCCGCGCCATCACCTGGCGCCGGTTGAGCTCGCCGCTTATCGCCTTGCCGAGAAGGTCATGGAAGTGACCGCGCTCCTGACCGTCGAGACCTGTCATTGAACTCTCCCTGTCGACGAGACAACCACCAAACCAGTCGATTCGCCGGGTGCAGTTATGCACCGAAAACCGCTCACCCGCCGGTAACGCGCCAGCATTCGCGGCACGATCCTTCACGTTTGCGTCCTCCGCTGGCGTATTCGCGTAGCCTAGCATCCCGGCGTCCGTCCCGCATCAATGCCGGCACGATCGCACCGAAACAACCCGAAATCCATTGCGGTCCGGACAGGGTTGAGTGCACAAAGGCCGCGACCGGGTGCGCTGCCGCGACCGTGGTCGTAACGGGCGATACAGATTGTTCTCGCATGGTCGCCAGAATGCCCATGAGGGCGACCCGTTTCTTACAGTCGATCCGACGGCCTCTGGACCACGGCGAACCAGTGAATCCGAACGTGTGCACATCAAGATCAATTTGCATCACCCGTGGTGTAGGGACATGGCTTGCCTTGTCCGTGCCGAAGGCGCCATGGTCTCTGCCACCGGTTCGTTTACTGCCATCGATTCGTTGGGAAGCCAGTTATCGCCCTGCGGGGCGATGGCCGCTGCGGCGGCCTGGCTCGTAAACGTCGCCCCTACGAACGGGCCGCTGCGGCGGCCGGTCACCTCAAGCGGATGCCCTGCGTCAATGGCGCGGCGGCGACTGGGTGTCAGGTCAGCCAACGGCGTCGTCGACGTAATCCTCGATCATCCCCGCGTCCATCGGACCGTAGCGGACGGCGCTGATCGTTCCATCCGGGGCGACGATCACGGTTGCCGGGAGGTACCAGTCAGCGATGTCGAAGGCGTTCTGGATCGGCCCGCCGGCGGGTCCGGGGTTGCCGGCATCGCGGCCGACGATGTAGTTGATCCCCAGCTCCGCGGCCATCCGGCGGGCATCGGCGTCGTCGTCAGAGGTCAGCCCGACGCCCATGATCCGGACCGGCGAGCCGTCCGGCGCGACCGTTCCCTCGGCGGCGATGAGGTCGGGGATCTCCTCGCGGCACGGCGGGCACCACGATGCCCAGAAGTTGACCATCACCACCGATCCGCGCAGCGACGACAGCTGGATGGTCGTACCATCGAGCTGGGTGAGGCTGACGTCAGGGGCGATCGTGCCGACCTGCGGCGTCTCCGGGAGCGGGATCGCCGCCTCATCGTCGCCGTTCGATCGGGCCTGGCTGATCCCGATCGCGACCAGCACGAGAATGATGACCAGCGCCAGCCCGAACGGCGTGTACTTGCCGAGCCGGCCGTAGCCGATCCGGCCGTGCTCCTCCGGGGCGTCGGGCTGGCCGAGGTCGTTGTGGGCGCCGGTCGGGACGTGGGGCGGCGCGGGGTATCCCGTCTCGTCGGTCGCGAGGCGCGGCGTCTCGTCGAGCGGCTGGGTCATGGCAGGCTATCGATCGCTTCCTGAATCTTCGCCTTGATGTCATCGCCCGGGTTGTCATCCATCGAGAGCAGGATGACGACGTTGCTGCTGCTGAACAGCATCGGTGGGCCGGTCGTCAATGGCGCTCTGCTGGCGGTGACAACCGGCGGAGGCGCATCTTCCGCACGGAACGCCGCCGTGGCCGCCTGCTGATCCTCGACGCTATTTGGTCCGGTGAAGATGTACATCCAGGCGTCGTGCCCATCGATGGAGATGGCCTGCCCTGGCTCACGACGAGGAAACAGGCTGTACGATGCCGCGCTCCGGAGCGCGGCGCTGGTGTCGGCGGTCAGCCCGGCATCTTCCAGGGCCGTCTCGACGTTGATGAAGAGGTTCTCGGCGGGCAGCGCCGTCGGGGCGATCGGGTTCTCCGGGTTGCGCTCCTGGACGTAGAGGTAGACGGCGACGCCGCCGAGGATGACGGCCAGCAGCCCGAAGATCAGGGCCGGGACGATCGATCCCTTCTTCCGGCGCGTGAGCGCCGGGGCGACCGGCGGCCCGGCCGAGAAGCCGAACCCCGGCTCTGGCGGACGACCGCCCGGTGGCTGATTGCCCGCACCGTAGCCTGGCGGGAACTGTCCCGGCGGAACCTGCCCCGGCGGGTACTGTCCCGGCGGAACCTGCCCCGGTTGGTGCTGTCGTGGCCAGGGCGGGTTCTGCTGGTACGGTGGCTGCCCGTTGGGCGGCGGAGCGCCGTAGCCCGGTGGCGGATAGGCGCCCTGAGGCGGATAGCCGGGGTGAGCGCCACCGGCCCAGCGCGGGTCCGCGTTCGGCTGACCGTTCGGTAATCCGACCGGGGGGCCGTAGGGTGGCCGGGCGAAGGGGGCGTGCTCGGGCGGGTACCAGCCGGGCTGCCCCTGGCCGGGATACGACGCCGGGTCGGGCGTGGCTACTGGGCCGTCCCAGCCACCCGGATTCGCCGGTGGGATCGGCCGGACCGGTGGCTGGCCGGCGGAGGTGCCGACCGGTTGGTCCGTCCCGGCGGCCTCGCTCCTCTCAGCGGGGCGAGGCCGGGGCTGTCCGGTTTGTGGTTCGTTCCTGTCCAACGTCGTTGCCCGATCCCGCCAGGTGAGCGCATGACCCGCCCGTTGAAAGCCGCTCGTCGTTCCCGGCATGGTACGTCGCCACGGTCCGGGCGACCACTTGCCCCGGTCATCCCTGCCCGGCTGCCTGTGATCAGATCACCAAACCGCAGTTCGGGTTCAGAAGCTCCTTTCCCAGACACCATCGGAATACAGGGCGTGGTGAGACGTCCTGGCCCCACGGGGTTCGAGGACAGACCGGGGGCCGTCCCACCGGTCACGAGTGGAACTCATACGAGCGCGTTGTCCTCACCAATGATCGGTCGCCAAATCAGCCAATTCGACGGCCGGATTTTGGGCTGATAATATACACAGAGTGAGTTAGCCGTCCTCTTTCGCCATGACGAACCTGCCCGCTACTCACACCGGAGAATCCATCATGCCCAGAGCCGTCTCCGCCAATGAAGCCAAGAATCGGCTCGGCTCCCTGCTCAGGTACGTCAGCGAAGGCGATGAGGTGATCGTCGAGAGCCACGGCAAACCCAAAGCCGTGATCATGTCGATCGCAGCCTACGAAGAGATTCAAACGCTCCGCGAACAGAAACGCCGGGCCGAGGCGCTCGAGCAGCTGCGCAACTTGCGGGCGGAGGTGCGGGTGCGCAACCAGGATCTCACGGACGAACATGCCACCGCACTGGCCGAGCGCTTCTCGCACGAGCTGCTCGACGACCGTGCGACCGAGGGCAAGGTCACGTTCGAGCGCGATCGCGGCTAGCCCCACCCTATGCGTGTGCTCCTGGATGCCAATATCTACATCAGCTACCTGCTCTCCCCTGCCAGCGACACACCGCCGATGGTTGTCGTGGAAGCCGCCTTCACCGGCGCGTACACGCTCCTGGCGACCGCCGGCGTGATTGCCGAGTTACGAGACAAGACGGCAACCAAGCCATACCTGGCCAATCGGATCACGCAGACCCAGGCCGAGCGACTCGTGGCGATCATCGCCACCATCGCCGAGTCGGTTCCCGAGGTCGATGAACCGCTGCCCGAGGTGGGGGGGGGACCGCAAGGACGACTATCTCTACGCCCACGCGCTGGTTGGCCGGGCCGACTATCTCGTTTCCGGCGACAAGGGCGTCCTCCAGGTTCGCCAGATCGGCGCCGTTCAGCTCCTGAGCCCGTTCGAGTTCCTCCAGGTCCTGCGGCAGGCCGATCTGGGTTAGGAGCTTCGTTACCACCTCCATCGGGATACAGGGTGCTGTGAGACGTCCTGGCCCCACGGGGTTCGGGGACAGACCGGGGGCCGTCCCACCGGTTATGGAAGGAGCGCTAAACCGTCGCGGCGTAGGCGGTGATCCGGTCGACGGCCCGTTGCAGATTCTCATCGCTGTTGGCGGTCGAGAGCCGGATGTACCCCTCGCCGTGGGCGCCGAACGACGTCCCGGCGATCGTGGCGACGCCCTGATCCTGGAGCAGACCATCCGCGAAGGCCACGCTCGTCAGCCCGGTCGCGGAGATGTTCGGGAACACGTAGAACGCCCCGGCTGGCCGGGAGCAGGACAGCCCGGTGATGGCGTTGAGCCCATCGACCACCAGATCACGGCGACGGCGGAATGCCTCGCGCATCGCGATCACCTCTTCCCGCGGTCCGGTCAGGGCGGCGAGCCCGGCCCGCTGGACGGCGACCGACGCGCAGGAGACGCTGTTGACCATCAGCTTCGTGAACGGCTCGACCAGCCCGACCGGGACGAGCCCGTAGCCCAGCCGCCAGCCGGTCATCGCGAAGGTCTTGCTGAACCCATCGAGCAGGATGGTCCGATCGGCCATACCGGGGAAGGAGGCCAGCGAGGCGTGCTCGCCTTCGAAGACCAGCTCGCTGTAGATCTCGTCGCTCAGCACCCAGAGATCGTAGCGGACGGCCAGCGCCGCGATCCGCTCGAGGTCGCCGGGCGGGATCACGCCGCCGGTCGGGTTGCCCGGCGTGTTGACGATCAGGAGTCGGGTCCGGGGGGTGATCAGCCGCTCCAGCTCGTCGATGTCCAGCCCGAAGGCGTGCCGCTCGCGCAGGGGGATCGGCACGGCGGTCGCCCCGGCGAAGTCGATCATCGAGTGGTAGATCGGAAAACCGGGGTCCGGGCAGATCACCTCGTCGCCGGCCTCGACCAGTGCCAGCATCGTGAAGAACATGACCGGCTTGGCGCCCGGCGTGACGATCACCTGCTCCGGGACGTAGCTGGTGCCGCGCAGGGTGTTCGTCCGAACGGCGACGGCCGCCCGCAGTTCCGGGTCACCGGCGGCGGGACCGTAGTGGGTCCAGCCCTGCGCCAGCGCCTCGCGGCCGGCCGCGACGACGTGGTCCGGCGTGCCGAAGTCGGGCTCGCCGATCTCGAGGTGGATGACGTCCCGCCCCTGGGCCTCCAGCGCCCGGGCCCGGGCCAACACCTCGAACGCCGATTCCGAACCGAGCCGTCCCATCCGTTGCGCCAGCCGCATCCGTCCCTCCCTTCGTCACCTTCGAGAACGTCATGATGCCGCATGGCATGACACGGCGACAGAGGTGTACATCGGGTTCAGGAAACCCGCTCTCCCGGTCTGGTCGACAGCAGCTGCTCGGCCGACGTCAGGAGGTCCGGCAGCGCCCGAAGGACATCGTGCCAGAACCGCCCGGTCGGGTCGTCATCATCGTCATCGTCTCGATAGCAGATCACGTTGCGGAGACCGATCAGGGCATCGCCGCCGGCGATCCGGAGGAAGAGCGGCCGGTCCTCGTCCCGCAGCCGGATCAGGTCGTCACCGATGATCTCGACCTTGCGCTCGACGATCGCCCGGAGGTCGCCGTCGGCCTCGTAGCCGGCGGCGTCCCGGCCGGCGCCGCGGGTCTGGATCAGCCGAACGGAGTAGACGATCTCCCGGACCAGGTGTTCATGCCTGGGCAGCATCGAAGACCACCACCCGGCTCCGCTCGATGCCGTCGCGAACAGATGCCTTGACGACGTTCCGCTCTTCGATGAGCTCGACCCGTGCCCGCATCGCCCAGCCGAGTTCACGCTGAAGATCCTGGAATCGACCGTACCACGGCCCAAAGTCATACCCCTCTGGGTTCGTGACCAGGAAGTCGTAGTCGCTGGTATCCGGGTCGAAGGCACCGACCGTCGACGACCCGAACAGGTCCAGCCGTGTCACGCCGAAGCGCTGGCAGAGGGCGACGATCTCGGCCCGCTTCGCTTCGATCTCGGGCGGGATCGTCGGGGTGATCCTCATGTCGGTCATGGCGTCCCCTTTCGTTACCCCTAGTCTACCGGAGGTCGAACGCGTGAGGGCCAGACCGTCGGGCCAGAACGGTCCACTGACGCGAGGGCTTCGAATCCGGAAGGCCGGACGCGAAAAACACGGACGCAGGCTGCCCTGCGGCAACCTGCGTCCGTGAGCCGGATCGATCCGATCTACGCCAGCGGGCCGGGGCTGGGCAAGTAGGTGTTGATGATGGCATCCGCCGCCTTGTAGGCGAGGGCGCCGACGGTGCCGGTCGGGTTGTAGCCGGCGTTCTGGGGGAAGTTGCTCGCCCCGACCACGAAGACGTTCGAGACGTCCCAGCTCTGGAGCGAGGTGTTGACGACCGAGGTCGTCGGGTCGGCGCCCATCACCACGCCGCCCTGGAGGTGGGTCGACTGGTACGGCACGATGCTGTAGTCCGTGATGTCGCCCGAGACGTTCATCTGCGACGCCCCCATCGCCTGCGCGATCTGGGTGATCGGGTTGTCGGCGGCCCACCGGACCATCTTGCGCTCGTTGTCCGTCCAGTTGAACGTCATGCGCAGGAGCGGGTTGCCGTAGGCATCGCGGTAGGTCGGGTCGAGGTCGAGGTAGTTCTGACGGTAAGCCGGGCTCTCGCCCTGCATGGCGAGGGATGCCGACCGGTTGTAATACTGCTGGACCGTCGACTTCCAGGCGCTGCCCCAGGTCGGGCTGCCCGGCGGGAGCGGTCCGTTGTTCTCGATGGGCCGGGCGCCGGTATTCGCGGACGAGATGTTCCCGCCGCCGAAGAAGCCCAGGCCGGTGTGGTCGAAGTTATCGGCGTTGAACTCGTCCATGGCGAACCCGGACGCGCCGGCTCCCATGAACCGGTTCATGATCTTGTCGTCGAACCAGAGGGTCGCGTTGGCGCCACCGACCTGGTAGGTGTAGTTCCGGCCCACGACGCCGGTGTTCTGGACCGGATCGTAAGGCTGGCCTATGCCGGAGAGGAGCATCAGGCGGACGTTCTCGAGCGTGAACGCCCCGAGGACGATCAGGTCGGCGGGCTGCTCCTGCTCCTGCCCGGCGCTATCGTAGTAGGAGACGCTGGTCGCCATCCCGCCGGTGTGGTTGATCCGGAAGACCTCGGAGTACTGCCGGATCTCGACGTTACCGCTCTTGAGGGCGTTGGGGATGACGGTGACGATCGGACTGGCCTTGGCGCCGACGTGGCAGCCGTACCGCTCGCAGAAGCCACAGTAGTTGCACGGCGCGAGCGTCGCTCCGTCCGGGTTCGTGTAGGCGGCGGTGCTGTTGCCGCTCGGGATCGGAAAGACCTTGTAGCCCAGCTGGGTCGCGGCGTCCCGGAACAGCGTCGTGTTGTAGGGTTTCTTGCCCGTTGGCTGCGGGAACGGTTCGGAGCGTGGCCCCTCGAACGGGTTGCCGCCCTCCCGGATCACGCCCTGGACGTTGCCCGCCGTCCCGCTGATGCCGAACGTCTTCTCATAGGCCATGTAGTGGGGTTCCATGTCCTGCCAGGAGACGCCCCAGTCCTGAATCGTGGTGTCCTCCGGTAGGAAGCCCGGGCCGTACCGCTGCTCGAGGTGGGAGCGGTAGTTGAACTGGTGCTCCAGGTAGCGCCACGACATGCCGTTCCAGTGGACCATCGCGCCGCCGACGCCGTTGCCCGGCAGGAAGCTGCCGATCTGCCGCATCGGGAGCGCCGTCTGCTGGCGCTCGTTGCGGAACGTGACGGTGTTCTTGCTGATGTTCTGGAACAGCTCGCCCTGGATGCTGTAGCGATACTCGTCGAAGTGATCCTGGAGGAAGTCGGGATAGGTGTCGCGGTACGGGCCGCGCTCGAGCGCGACCATCTTGAGACTGGTGTGCTTGCTCAACTCATTGGCGATGACGCCGCCGACCATGCCAAACCCGACGAAGACGACATCGATCTTCGGTAACACAGCCATCGTTACAGCCCTCCACCCACTTGTTCCTGGTACTGACCCAGGCTGATGTAGTCGCCCTGGAACGGCTGGTTGTAGTTCTCGATCACGTCGGCGTAGCTGAGGTGCGCGCCGGGGAAACCGATCATCTTCCAGCCGACCATGTCGCGGTTGCCGCCCTGGACCGGGTCGGCGAAGAAGCCGGCCATGGTGAAGTTGCGGAGCAGCATGAAGAACGCGGTCGCGCCGGAGGTCGTCGTCTGCGTGGTCTCCAGGCTCGTGTTCGGCGTCATCTGGCCGCCCTGGGCGAGCGGCGACGCCTGCAGCGACGCCCCGCCGAAGTTCTCGGGCTTCCCCTGTGAGAGGTCGGTCAGGAGCTGGTCCTGCTGCTCGGGCGTGCAGGCGACGAAACCCTGCTGGAACGTCGACTGGGCGTAGGCTTCCAGACCGAAGATACCGATCCGGAACTGGTCCCGGATGGGCAGGGCCGACTGGTCGCCCTGGGTCGGCTCACCCGACAGGAACGGACCCATGTTGTACCGGTTGCCGCGGTAGCCCATTCCTTCCTTGGCGATCTGGCGATCGATGAAGTAGACGACGCCGGCCTCGGTCGCTCCGGGGCCGGTGTCGTCGGTCGGGATGATCCGGGCCGCCGCGGCCTGGATGATGGCGGCCTGGAACGGGACGAAGATCGTGAATCCCTGGTTGGTCGTGGCTCCGGCGGACATGTCCATGCCGGCCATGGCATCGGGCGTCCCGATCGGGGTGGCGCCCGGCGTCGCGGCCGGGGTGCCGTTCTGGGCATCTACCGCCCGGAAGGCCAGAGGGGCCGCCACCGCGGCGACACCAGTGGCCGCGCCGGTCGCCACCAGACGGCGGCGATTGATGCGGTGCTGCTCGTCCGGGTCGCGGTGATTGGGCTCAGTCGGCGAGACCGTATCGTGGTTCCGTGAGGACTCGGCTTCTGCCGGGTACGATCTCGGCTGGGCGTCACTGTTCGGGTCGAGGGTACTCATGATGACCTCGCTCCTAACCGTCCGCGGGCAGTTCGTCCTGCCCGACATGTACGAAGACGTGAATCACACCCGGCAGTCACCGGGCGGGAACAGAACGTTCGACATGACCCGAAGAGGTCACGTGGCCGGTGTCGCGGCCGGCGTCCCGCAGCTTACCTGATCGAGCCCGCCCTGGATATTGCCGACGACCGATGTCGCCACAGCCCCGGGATCACCGGACGTCTGAACTGGGGTCGCTTCGCTTCCGGCTACCGGCGACGCTTCGGGCGAGGCGCAGAGTTCCGGCGTTGTCGCCGGTGTTGCGGGCGGATCCTGAGCGACGGCGTATCCCGCTACCCCGACCCCCAGACCCATGCAGAGGACGACCATCATGACGAGACGTCGCATGGACTCCTGCCTTTCCCGGACGATGTTGTCATCGTCCCGCTAATCCGACGCTACGGGTGACGCCCACGACGCAGCAAACCGTGTGCCACTTCTCACCGGAACGGATGGCCAAACGTATTCAAATCACCATCATTGTTGACTCCCTTGCCTGAAAAGAATGACAGCGTTTTATAGATTCATGATGCGACAAGGCGACCGGGACCGGCGTGCCACTACCCGAGCCCGAGGACCTGCTCCGCTTCGCCACCGGAGCGACGGACGACACGGCCAATGGGGAGGGCGTTGGGCAGGGCGGCGCGGGCGGCTGACTCGTCCTCCGGACGGACGGCGACGACGAAGCCGATCCCCATGTTGAAGGCCCGGTAGCGCTCACGGCGCGGCACGGCTCCGGCCATGACCAGCCAGGCGAAGACCGGTGGGACCGCCCACGACGACGGGTCGATCTCGGCGGCGAGATCGCCGGCGAGGATGCGGGGGACGTTGTCGACCAGTCCGCCGCCGGTGACATGGACCATGCCGCGGACGATCGTCCCGTCGGCTTCGACCAGTGGCACGACGACTGGCCGGAACGATGCGTGGCCCACGAGCAGGGCGCTGCCGATCGTCTGACCCTCGTCGCCGGGCAGCGGTTCGGCCAGCCGGGCGCGGTCGGCTTCGTGGTCGCCGGTCAGTCCTGCTATCCGGCGGGCGAGGCTGAAGCCGTTGGTCTGGAGACCGCCGCTCGGCAGCCCGAGCAGGATGTCGCCGACCCGGACATCAGACCCGTCGATGACGCGGTCCGGTGCGACCTCCCCCACGATGAAGCCGGCGGCGTCGTACTCGCCGGGGGCGTACATCCCCGGCATCTCGGCCGTCTCGCCGCCGATCAGGGCGAGCCCGTTGTCCTGGCACGAGGCGACGAGCCCGGAGACGAAGCCGTCGAAGGCGTCGCGGTCGAAGACACCGGTCGAGAAGTAGTCGAGGAAGAACAGGGGCCGCGCACCAAGCGCCAGGATGTCGTTGACGCAGTGGTTGACGAGATCGCGGCCCATCCGCTCGTGGGCATCGCCGCCCAGTAGGAAGGCGAGCTTGAGCTTGGTCCCGACGCCGTCGGCGCTGGCGACGAGCAGCCGGTCGGGGCCGGACGGGATCCGGTACATTCCGCCGAAGTGGCCGATCTCCGCCGCCGGACCACCGTCCGTTCCGGCTGGAGTTGCCCCGAACGCCGCCCGGGCCCGCTCGGCGATCCGGCCGACGGCGCTGCTGGTCGCGTCGATGTCCACCCCGGCGTCGCGGTACGTCATGCCTGCCCGTGGCCTGCTCACCGGTCACTCTCCTGCTTCCAATGAAATCCGCCGTGCCCGGCTCGTCAGCCAGGGCGCGTCGCCGCGCCGTCCGGCAGTGAGGCAGCCGGACCGCCCATCGCCGGAACATTGGGCCGCGGCGTGATGTCGATCGCCTCGTCGGTGACGCCGATCCGGTGGCGGAACGCCCGCATGTCGTTCTGGGCGGCGGTCAGGTCGGTCTGTAGCTCCGTCAGCTTGGTCTGCTCGCCGCGGACGAACCGGGTGTACGGTGCGATCGCCTCCGTGATCCGACCGACCGACCGGACCAGCTCGTATTCGAACTGGTCCCGCATGACGGTCAGCAGACGCTGCTCCAGCTCCGTCGAGCGGGCGTGGAAGTCCCGGCGCGCCCGGGTCCGGCGGCGCGGCAGGACGAACAGTCCGATGCCGGCCACCAGGCTGGCGGCGAGGATGCCGGTGATATCGACGGCAACCGTGCTGGCAGCCGCGACGACGAGTGCGCCGAGCCCGACCGCCCCGGCCTCGGCGACGGCCGTCGCGGCGACGGCGTTCCGGACCGACTGCGAGAGCTGGTTGGCCTCGCCGCGGACGTCGTAGCGGTCGATCTCCTCCTTGGCCCGCTTGCTGACGGAGTCGAGCAGCGAGCGGCGGTCGTAGCGGAACTGGTTGCTGATCTCGCCGACGAGCTGCTCCTCGTACTTGCTCAGCCGGCGCCGGGTAACGTACTCGTTGACCGCCTCCCAGACCCGCAGGTCCTGCTCCACCATCCAGTCGATCAGCTCGTCGATCGTGCTGTCGATCCGCCGGGCGGTGTCGGCGACGACCTGCTCCTCGAACTGGCGCCGGACCTTGTCGGTGTTGAGGAGGTCGAAGATCCGGCCGATCCGGATCGTCTCCTCGAAGAAGGCGTCGCCGCGGGTGATCATCTTGGCGATGATCGCCTCGACCCGGCTGAGGTGGTAGGTGAACTGCCGGCGCATGTCCTCCTGATACAGGGCAAGCTGCCGGTCGATGTTCTCGATCGTCTGGACGTCCTCCCGCAGCACTTCCAGCCGGTCGGAGGCGTCGTGGAGATAGCGGTCGGCGGTGTGCTCGGCGATCCCGAGCGGGTTGAGCAGCTTGAGCCGGACGCGGCTCTCCTCGTCCAGCACGTTGACGACGTAGTCCTCGATCGCCTCGAAGCGGCTGGTCGCCCAGAGCCGGTCGCGCTCGGCCGGGTTGCGGTCGCCGAGGGCCTTGGCCTGCCGGGCGAGCAGGGCCGAGACGGAGAAGACATCGGGCGCGAAGCCGACCAGCCGGGCGACGTTGTCCCGGACGAAGGTCTCGACCTGCTCGCGGTCCGTCTCTCCCTGCAGCAGGTCGACCTTGTTGACGATGACGACGATCTTCTTGCCCCACTCCCGGATCTCGACCATGAACTCGCGCTCACTCTCGCTGAACGGGCGGTCGGCCGAGGTCACGAACAGGACGAGATCGGCCCGGGGAACGAACTGCTGGGTGAGCGCCTCGTGCTCGCGGATGATGGCGTTGGTGCCGGGGGTGTCGACGACGGTGATCTCACGGAGGAAGTCGGACGGGAAGCCGCGCTCGATCACCCCGTCGGGGTACATCGTCTCGCCCGGCTCGCCGGCGAACCGGAGCCGGTTGATAACCGACGTCGTCGGCAGCACACCCTCGGGCATGACGTCGGCGCCGACCAGGGCGTTGATGAAGGCGGACTTGCCGGCGTTGAACTCGCCGACGATCACGAGCAGGAACAGGCTGTTGAGCTGCTCGGCCGCTCGCTTCAGCTCGACGACGTCCTGCGGGGCGGCCGGGTAGCGCTCGAGGATCTCGCGAACACGGCCGAGCAGCAGCAGCTCGTCGTCGATCAGCTGATGCTGCCGCTCGGTCAGGATGTGCGACGACCGCTCCGCCTTGCCGCGCCCGCGAAACCGGAACACCCCTCGGGCCATGGGTCCGACGCTCCCTGGAGTTGACGATCAGGTCTTCCGGCCCCGCCCGGCACCGTAGTGCCGTGGACAGGTGATGGTGAGCATGATCGACCCGGCCGGGGGCTGCAAGGGGAGCGGCCGGCCGACGCGATCCCGGCGATGCTCCCGGAGATCGTCAGATGTCAGCTTTGCCGTGCCTGGCGATTGGCCGGCTTGTCTGGGCTGGGGTCGGCCGGGGACGAAGCCTCGGGCGACGGGACGGCCTCACTGATCCGGGTGCCTTCGGCGACTGGCGCTGGCGCGGCAGGTTTCGGGTCCGGTCGAGTGATCGCATCGGCCGCTGGCGCGGCTGGCTGGAAGTCCGCCATGGCCTCGTAGGAGTCGGTGTTGGTCCCGACGGCGTAGATGTCGGCGAACGCGGCCGTCGGGGAGATCGCGGTCGACTCCTTCCGGACCTCTCCCGCCGTCCCGCTATCCGGGGGTCCCGCCGCGTCCGATGGCGTTGCGGGAGTGGTTCCGGTTGGCGCCGCCATTGGCTGCGAGACCGGTGCGGCAGGGTTAGCCGAATCACTGGCGGCGACATCGGCCGGTTGCGACGTGGCCGCGGCCTCCGCCCAGGCGTTCGGGCTGGTGCCGGTGCTCACGGTGCGCTGGCGACTGGCGGCGACGGCCGGCGCGCCCGCGGAACTGGCCGGGCGACCGGCCGCCGGGCGCCGCGGGCCGCGCTGGCCGGTCTCGGAGGTGAACGGCGGCCGCTCCCAGCCCTGCGTCAGCGCCGCGTCCCGCGAGACCGACAGGACGACGAGGTCCTGATCGACCCGGCCGATCGCCGCCATCGGGACGTAGTAGTCGACCGGCATGAAGAAGCCCCGCTCGACGATGAGGTAATTGCGGTAGCTCCCGGCGACCTGGCCGAAGCGGGCGTTGTCGACGCCGTAGACGGTCGCGCCGATCACGATGTCACGGCTGCTCGGGGCGTCGCCGCGGGGCCGCGGGGTGGGGTCGGTCATGGGACTGGTCCTCTTGGGTCGGTGGGTGTCGTCGTCGCGGGATCGGCGGCCGGTCAGCGGTCGGTCAGCGGTCGGGCGTGGCGAGAGGGGGCTGACCCAGGCCGATGAACTCACTCGGTGCGTACGTCGCATCATCCGGTCCGGCACTAACCGAGGGGACGGTGCGTGGACCGTGCCCCTGAACCTACGCCGGCACTGGTCGATCCGGTTGCATCTCCACCGGCTCTACCGAGCCCCACGGCTTCCGGTTCGGAACGATCCGGTCGCCGGACCGGGAGCGATACACTGTGCCACAGCCCCGCGGGGACAGGACACGCATCCGTTGCCTGCGCGAGCGGGGGAGGACAGGGCGCATGGCGCGAGACACCGGCAGGACCCGCAGCCCACGAACGCGCCCCGGCCGGGCGTCGATGCCGGCCGAGCACGCGGTCCTCGCCCTGCTCGCCACCGGCGGCGGGACGGGCCACGGCTATGACCTGGCCCGCCAGTTCCAGGCCGGGCAGCCGCTGGGCGAGGTGCTGCGGCTGGAGCCGAGCATGCTCTACCACCACCTGAAGAAGCTGGAGCGCAACGGCTGGGTGACGACCGAGGTCGAGCCGCAGGGCAGCCGCCCGCCGCGCCAGGTCCACACGCTGACCGAGGCGGGCCGGGCCGAGGTCGACGGCTGGCTGGCCGAGCCGGTCGAGCGGACCCGCGAGATCCGGCTGGACTTCCTCGTCAAGCTCTACTTCGTCCGCCGCCTTGCGCCGCAGTCCGTCCCGGCCCTGATCGACCGGCAGCGAGTCGTCCTGACCAGTGCCCTGACCCGCCTCCGGAACCAGACGGCGATGGGGACAGGCAACGAGGACGCCCCGTTCACCCGCGACGTCCTCGACCTCCGGCTGCGGCAGACGCAGGCCGCGATTGATTGGCTGGATGGTCTGTAGGACATGTCGTCAGGCACGAGTCCTAGAGCGACGATCGATAGAGTTCATCCTGCTCCCCGCTCTACTGATTGTCACTGCATGGTGGCTTGGTGAATTCGCGTGTTGAGCGAACGCACCCTTCATTGCTATTCGCTATCGGTCATGCGATCCTGCCGCACCGCCACCAATCACACAAGACTGTACGTAGCGGCCATTGTCCCATTCATACAGATGCGTAATCGGCAACCCTGCCCACATCTGGGCCAAAAACATCATAAACGACTGAGGCGCTGCTACAATAAGATGCACCGATTGAAACGCGGAGGTTGCCAGCGCTCGTTCAATCTCGGTATAGGCCTGGTTCACCATGGCTAGACAAAGCGCATTGTCGACCACAAGGGGACCGTCGACTGGTGTGAGCGTCAAGCGCGATGGCTGCCACACAGGGTCCATATCGAGTAGCTGATTGACACCTGGATCGAGGTTCTTGGCACCCGACGCTATCTGAAACAACCAACGTTTGATCGTGGAAATCGGAGTTCTGTCGTGACACTAGGAACGGCTGAACCTGGGCTGGCTGAACGTCCCCACTCCACACATCTGTCGCCGTCTGGCGGATATCGAGGGGATACCGTGCGAACACAAGACCAAATAGGAACGCCGCCGTGAGATGCTTGGATCCGTGGACGGCCATCCTAAGACGTCCGAACCGTGCCGCAATTTCCCGTTCGATAGCAATCAGACCCTCTAAGACCGCGCCCCAGCGTCTCGGGTCAAGTGGTGCTGACCGAAGATAGTCAGTCGCGTCAACGCGCAGGAGATCATTGGATTCGTCAGGAAAGACCTACCGTGTGCTGAACTGAAGTGAAACGGGCTGAGTAAGTTCGTCTGACGCTAGCCAATTGCGTAACGCTTCAGTGGCCATGCGGGACTGATCGGAGTGTCGTTGGACGGGATCGGATGGGTGAGAGCAGGAGACTCCATGGAATCTCGCTACGTCACTGCCCAGTTGCGCTTTCGATAGCTCGCTTAGTTTCCGAAAACTTATACGCCGAGCAAAGGAGGTAATAACGAATGCTGGATCAGCTCGCTTCTTTGCAAGTGCGGCCCGCAACTCAATCTCCCGGACGAACCACCGGTCGAATACTCTACTGGTAGCGTAGAGGAGAAGGCCAAAGCATTCCGTCGTGATGACTCGCCGCGCCTCCTCTGGTGAATCATCACCGACATTGAATCCGCCGCGCTCCTTGTCCACCCAAGGCACGACGCCACGCAATCGAAGCAGGTTGGCGAGTTCCGCTACCTCCGTGGCGTAGGCACTGTGAAGACACAGGAACAACTGTGGGAGTGTCACGCGGCGTCAAGCTCCTTTACTTCATCGCCGTGGGGTGCTTCGGGGGCCAGCCAATCGTTCGTGTCAAGCCACAATTCATAGTAGTAGAGCCAGAGGGCTGACCAGGGGAAAAGTGTGTCAGCTAGCAGCCGGCCCGAATGCCAGCGCCAATCGCTTGGTCTGTAAAGGCAAAGCCTGCCTCGCCCATAGGTATGGGGTACATTACTAGCCAATGGCGGGCTAGTCACGACGACGGACGGCACCATACCGATCGCATAGGTGACATCAAGCGTGTAACGCGGCGAACAATCGGTTGGCTGAAGCCAGCCACGCCACACGCTGCTGTTCTGGGAACCCGACCGTACGAAAGTCGGCCATCGCCGCTGGATGTGAAAGTCTTGTACAGCCAAGGTGCGTAGTGTCGGGCCGCCAGATCGTTCACCCATCGCGACGACCGTAATAACGGGTCGAAGGGACTGGAGTCGTCTTTCCGTCCGTGCCGGTGGGCAAGATCAGACCCGTACCGGTGACAACTGCCGCCCCAGGCTGCCGAACATTGGCCAAGGACTGGGCACGTCGGTCGACGTTGGACGGAAACCAATCCTCCCCGAATATGCGTTGCCAGCGATTTATCGCCACATCTTTATCATCGGTGGTCACTGCTTTGTCCGCCCATTTTCGACCGTCATCCAGGCGTCGCATAAAGGTTTCGAAATGCGAACGCTCCCAGTTCCACGAGATGTCGTGGCCAAGCATCGGGTCTTGGATATGCGGTGTCGCCCCGTCGACCCGGTTGAAGGTGGGAAGGAACCTCGCGTGCAAATGCTCAAGCAGGTCAGCAAAGACGACGGCGATTGGCTGAGTTAGCTCTAAGTAACCTTCCTCCACCGCCTGTATTCCCATCGTGACCAACCAGTAGGACTTGGGCTTCCTCGTCCTCATGTGTACATTGCGAAAATGCTTGAGAAGCTTGACCATGTTGCGGAAATTCTCGCCATGCTCTTTTGTCAGGCTCTCAACCGCATTGACCACTCCAAGTGGATGGGTCTCGATCCACTTGTTGTAACCTCGGTCGGGCACCCAAATCGGCTTATCCATCTCGTCGGGCGCAATACAGGGGACGACATCCAGGTGAAAGTCGTCCTTGGGGAAGTAAACGTGGACCGAACGCCTCGCTCGATCGAGTTCGATGTTTGCGTAGCCGATATGCTTAAGCGCGTCCGGAAGGGCATCGAGAGCTGATTTGAGCTGCTTGATCAAGTCTTTAGCAGGCGGGTCGTTATCCTCAGGACTTCCGCCGACGCGTACCAAGAAGTCGACGTCCTTCACGTCCCCTGCTGATAGGTGCTGTGCGTACGAGCCGACCAATCGTGAATGTGGATAGAGCGTTTCAAACTCTTCATGGTTTTTGAGATAGGTACGGACCAATGGCGGCAGCGTCGTCGCTGCGTCGAGTCGCTCTTGAGGCGGCCGAATGTTGGCCAACAACTCTCCAAAGTGCGTCACGAGTGTATGCAAGGTAATCGCCTCCCGATATTGGTGGGCCATCCAGTGCACGTCAGCGGAACGTGACGGGGCATGATCGAATTCAAGGCAGATGCCTCAAACACTTGGTCACCGGGCGGGAAGCGGCGATGCGGACAAGTCTACCCGAACCGATGTTCTTTGAATAGGCCGGACGGCTGGAACAACCCGTCTCTTCGGCCATTGTCTTCGGGCGTCGGTCAGGATTCCGTGCCAGCAGGTAATCCTGACCGACGCCCTGACCCGCCTCCGGAACCAGACCGCGACGGGGACAGGCAACGAGGACGCCCGGTTCACCCGCGACGTCCTCGACCTCCGGCTGCGGCAGACGCAGGCCGCGATTGATTGGCTGGATGGTCGGTCAGCCGACTGAGACCACCCCAGCTTCAGCCCTGGAACACTACGAGCTCGTCGACGAGCCAGATGCCGTTTTGCCGGACGAAGGCTACATAGCCATGGAGTTCCAGTCGTGGCGTACCGTCCTGATAGTTCCGCTCGATGAAGATCGTTGCCGTAATCCGATCTGTTCCGACGATACCGAAGTCTGCCAGAACTTCGTCCGCGGGCTGATCGAAGATGGCCAGACGGTCTGACGACCGGGGTTCGGCTGCCAGTGCAGCGACTGCGTAGAGATCGACCCTATCTCGATAGACAAGACGAAGCAACGCTGAGTCACTCATATAGACGGCGGCTCGGCGTAGTTCGTGACTGAGCTCGCAGCTCCGGTACAGCGCCCACGTCTGTGTCGCGGCATTCCGCTCGCCGTCTGGCACTCCCGTAACGATTGGAGTCGAATAGCCTCCATCCGGTTCGGGCCGAACAAGGTGCGGGGTGGGAGCCACCGGATGAGGATCGTTCGAGTCGACGATCAGTTCAGGAGTTCCCTGATGGTTGGGTTGAAGAGGCGCATCCAGAACCAGGGACAGGTAGGCAATTGATCGTGGTTGGACAGTGCAAGTCGTGAGATATGGGACCGTCAGATCTGGATGCTCAGCCAGCAATGCGTCGTCGGTCTCAGGCGTCGCAGCATACGCCGCCGGCAACATTGTTGGATTATCCCTGCTCGGCGGAGCCGACAGATAGAGAGCGAGGCTGGAGGCGGCGACCAGCAGGACGAGCGTCACCGTCGCGACGAGGCCAAGGGACTGTCCGCCCAGCCGCCGCAGCCGGGACGTCGGCATGGCCGGCCGGAGCGGGATCGGCGGCGGGGCCGACGACCTCGGCAGCGTGGCGGTCGTCGGGAATGGCGTGAGGGTGGATCGGACGGCGTTGGTGTGCATGAGGTCCTCCCAGCGGTGCGCCTTGCCGGCGCGTCGGGTGTCGGCGGCGATCTGCTCGCTCGCCAGGTCATGGATGTGGCGGACGGTCGCGGCCAGCGTCGGATCGAGAGCGGGCGGCGAGGCCTGGTTGCGGTGGGTGAGGTCGTCCAGAAAGGCATCGAGTTCGTCCCGCTGGCGGGGGTCGTCCGCCGGGAGGGGTGGCTTGTTCGTCATCGGAGGTCTCCCCTCGGGTCGATGTCGCGGAGCAGGTCACGGAGCCGGGCGTAGGCGCGGAACTGGAGACTCTTGACGGCGCCGACCGACAGGCCCAGCGTCGTCGCGACCTCCGGCCCGGTCAGCCCGGCCACCCGGAGTTCGACGACGTTGCGCTGGTCGGGCGTGAGCCGGGCCAGCGCCTCGGCCAGCCGGCGACGCTGGTCGCTGGCGACGGCGTGGTCCTCCGGCGACGGTTGCCGGTCGGCGATCGGCCCGGCGGCGTCGATATCATCGTGGAAGCGCCGCCGCCGGGTCGCGTCGATGACGACGTTGTGGGCGATCGCGAACAGCCAGGCCCGGAAGGAGCCGCCGTGGAACCGGCCGAGGGCCGTCATCGCCCGGGTGAACGTCAGGCTGGTCGCGTCGCCGGCCGCCTCGCGCTGGCCGAGCCGCCGCAGGCAGTAGCCGTAGATGGCGTCGTGATACCGGTCGTAGAGCGGGGCGAAAGCCACGAGGTCGGACTGCGCCGCCCGGACGATCGCGTCCTCCGCTGACGTCTCGTCCGGCTCCGGCCCGTCCGCGGTCTCAACCATCCGGGCGATCACGCATCCCTCCCCCACCGGTGCCGTCCGTCCGGTCGTCGCCCCGGTACCGCGTGGTGTCAGGCGGCGCTACAAGGGGAAACGCAGCGGACCGCCGAAAGGGTGCGGGTGGTGTCACCAGCGGTCCGGACGTTCTCGGGTCGCGGTATCCTTTGGGAAGCAACGATCTTACGCAGGAGGGATCCGACATGGTCACAACCGAACTCAAGCTTACCGTCGGTCCGGACGGCCTCGTCCGGGTTCCCGCCGACATGGCGAAGCCCGGCGAGACGGTGACGCTCCGCGTCGAGCGGCCGACTGGCACCGAAGCAGAACAGCAGCTGGAGACGGATGAGCCGGTCCGGCTGACCCGGCTGACGGCGAAGACGCCGGAGCAGAAGGAGCAATGGCGACGGCAGATGAACGATCTGATCGACCAACTGGAGCCAATGCTTCGGGGAACGCCAGGTTCCCTCGACCATGGCGACTATCTCTACGATGAGAACGGCCTGCCGAAGTGATTGTCGATACATCGGCCCTCCTTGCGATCGTCAAGAAAGAAGCCGGAGCGACACGATGCCAACAGAGCCTTGAGGCAGCTGACGCCGTACGGCTCTCGGCTGGCTCACTCGTCGAAGCGTTCGTGGTCGTTCACGGTTTGAGAGATCCGGTGGCTCTTGGTGTCTTTCACGATCTGTTGTCTGGCTTCGACATTGAAATCGTGCCGGTCACTGTGCAGCAGGCGTACATTGCCCGATCGGCCTATCTGCGCTTCGGAAAGGGCTTCAATCCGGCCGCGGCACTGAACTTCGGCGACTGCTTCGCCTACTCACTCGCCCGACTTTTCGACGAGCCGCTGCTGTTCGTCGGGAACGATTTCGGGCAGACCGACATCGGCATTGCCTGATCCCTCTCGCGCACCATTCCCACAAGGATTCCGACCCATGATCGCCAGCACCGCGCGGGGCAACCACGTCTTCGCCGGGCTCTCGACGACCGTCTTCGAGACGATGTCCCGGTTGGCCCGCGAGCACGACGCGGTCAACCTCGGCCAGGGCTTCCCGGACGATCCCGGTCCCGCCGACGTCCGCCAGCGGGCCGCCGACTTTGCGGTCGACGGCTGGAACCAGTACCCACCGATGCTCGGGCTGCCGGAGCTGCGGTCGGCCGTCGCGACCCACTACGCCCACCACCAGGGCGTTACGCTCGACCCGGAGCGCGAGGTGCTGATAACCTCCGGAGCGACCGAGGCGATCGCCGCGGCGCTATTCGCGCTGATCGAGCCGGGCGACGAGGTCGTCCTGTTCCAGCCGATGTACGACGCCTACCTGCCGCTGGTCCTCCGGGCGGGCGGCGTGCCCCGCTTCGTCACGCTCCAGCCGCCGGGCTGGGGATTGAACGACGAGGCGCTGGCGGCGGCGTTCTCGCCGAGGACGCGGGTCGTGCTGTTCAATAACCCGCTCAACCCGACCGCAACGATGTTCGGCGACGACGATCTCGCCCGGCTGGCCCGCCACGTCGTCGCGTCGGACGCCGTCGTCATCTCCGACGAGGTCTGGGAGCACGTCGTCTTCGACGGCCGGCCGCACCGGACCCTGCTCGGGCTGCCGGAGCTGCGGGACCGAACGATCAAGATCGGCTCGGCCGGCAAGATCTTCTCGCTGACTGGCTGGAAGGTCGGCTTCGCCTGCGCCGCCCCGCCGCTACGGGACCTCGTCGCGAAGGCCCATCAGTTCCTGACCTTCACGACGCCGCCCAACCTCCAGGTGGCCGTCGCCTACGGGCTCGCCAAGCCGGACAATTACTTCAAGGACATGCGAACCGGCTACGCCCGCAGCCGCGACCGGCTGGCCGACGGGCTGACCGGGATCGGCTTCCCGGTCCTGCCGAGCGAGGCGACCTGGTTCCTCAACGTCGATCTGGCGCCACTCGGTATCGAAGACGACGTCGCCTTCTGCCAGCGGCTCGTGACGGAACACGGCGTCGCAGCGATTCCCGTCAGCGCCTTCTACGCCCGGGACCCGGTCTCGACGGTCGTCCGCTTCTGCTTCGCCAAGCATGACGCGACGCTCGACCGGGCACTGGGACGGCTCGCCACGGTACCGCTCGGACGCTGACAGAGGCGTCGATAGCCGCTACTGGCCGGTATCATTGACCCGGGCATGGTCATCAGACATGATTCGTGGTAGGAGACGCAAGCATGGCAACCCACACCGCGATCGTCCGGCCGGACGGAACCATTCTCGTTCCCGTCGACGAGGCCCGACCCGGAGAGACCGTCATCGTTCGGATCGAGCAGCCCGTCTTGTCCGCCAATGACAGGCGGGCTGACGACCGGAATCTCGACTGGCTGACACTGAAGACCGCGACGACGCCGGAGCTGAAAGAGGCGTTCATCCAGAAGTGGCTTGCGATTGGAAGAGCGAATCGCGCCCAACTCTCGGAGCACGAACGCAACCTCGACCACGGGGAGTGGCTGTACGGCGAAGACGGGCTCCCCCGTTGATCATCGAGACATCGGCGATGATCGCGATGCTGAAAGGTGAGCTTGAGGGACCGCGATGCCTTCTCGCCGTCGAAGAATCGGCCATCCGAAAGGTGTCAGCGGCCAACCTTCTCGAGTCGTACATGGTCATGGACCGATCAGGCGTTTTAGATGCGGAGAATCTGGCCGATGACTTCCTTCGTGAGTTCAGCGTAGCCGTCGAGCCGGTCACTGAGGAGCAGGTGGCCCTGGCCCGTACCGCGTTCCGTCGATTTGGGCGTGGAAGCCAACAGGGGGCGAAGTTGAACTTCGGCGACTGCTTCGCCTACGCCCTGGCCAGGCAGATGGGAGAGCCGCTGCTGTTCGTTGGGAACGATTTCTCGCAGACGGACATCGGCGTCGCATAGGAGTGTGTCGCAGCCGATCTGCCCCACCCCCGGCCCCTTCCCCATCCCGGTTGCTTCCCTTCGGTCCTTACCGGATGGAGAGGGGGAGACGGTTAGCTTCAACGTAGCTTGCATGGAGAGCTTCGGCTCGACCAGCATGAAGTCCCTCTCCATCCGCAGATGCGGATGGAGAGGGACTTCATGCTTTGCTGGGGGTGGGGCAACGCGCCCTACACCCCTCGGATCGTGCCGCCGTCCACCGCCAGCGACTGGCCGGTGATGAAGGAGGCCGCCGGGGAGGCCATGAAGACGACGGCGTTAGCGAACTCGTGCGGCTCGCCGACGCGCTGCATCGGGATCGCCTTCGCGTCCTCGGCGATGATCTCGTCCACGCTCTGCCCCGTCGATTCCGCCCGCTTCGCCGCCATGCCGATGATCCGGTCGGTCCGGGTGCTGCCGGGAAGGACGTTGTTGAACCGGACGCCCCGGCCCGCGTAGTCCAGCGCCAGCGACTTCATCAGCCCCGAGACGGCCGAGCGGGCCGTGTTCGACAGGATCAGGTGCGGGATCGGCTGCTTGATCGACGTGGACATGATCGCCGTGACGCTGCCCCGTGATTGCTCCAGGTGCGGCAGGCCGGCCCGGATCAGCCGCAGGGTGCTCATCAGGTTCAGCTCGATCGCTCGCTCCCACGGTCCATCATCCGGAAAATCCGGGAAGCGGCCCGGCGGCGGCCCGCCGGCGTTGCAGACCAGCGCGTCCAGCCGGCCCCGCTCCTTGACCGTGTCGTCGATCAGCTTCGCGATGTCGGCCGGATTGGTCATGTCGCCGACGATGGCCAGCACATCGCCGCCGCTCTCGTCGGACAGCTCCTTCGCCGTCCGCTCCAGCGACGCCTCGTCCCGCCCGTTGATCGTGACCAGCGCCCCCTCCAGCAGGAACTGCCGCGCGACCGCCCGGCCGAGCCCCTTGCTCGACGCCGCGACGATCGCCACCTTGCCCGTCAACCCGAGATCCATCGTCCTGCTCCCGTTCCCTGAATCCACGCACCGGCGCGGCGACCCGACATCGGGGCATTGTACCGACCCGGACCGCACCGGTCGCGGCGAACCGGACGGCCCGGCTCACTCGGCGGGCGGCAGGGGCGGCGGTTCATTGAGCGGGGTGCGCTGGATTGGGACGTCGCTGGGCCGGCCGCTCGCCTCGACGTGCGTCATCGTCAGCGCGTGCTTGAGGCGGCGGCGCTCCTCGGCCCGGGCGTTGAGCCAGGCACCGATCAGCAGAACATGGGCGAGCAGGTAGGCCCACGTCACCAGGATCGAGACGAAGACGAAAGCCGCCCCGTAGCTGGAGGAGCTCGGCAGCGCCTGATAGACGCGGACGTAGATCGGGAAGACCTGGGTCAGGATGACGAGACCGACCGACGCGACCAGCGCCCCGGCGAAGACGTCGCGGAAGCTCTGCTTCGTGGCCGGCAGGTAGCGGTAGGCGATCACAAACAGCAGGAAGGCGGAGACCAGCGAGACGGCGTAGCTGATCGCCTGGCCGGCGGCCTGGAAGATGAACAGGCCCCTGACGTCCCGGAAGAGCGGCGTCACCTCGGCGTTGACGAACAGCGTCGGAATCGTACCGGCGAGGACGGCGACCATTAGGAGGATACTGAAGCCGACGATGACGACCACGGCCCGGATCCGGCTGCGAACGAACGGTGAGCCGCGGAGGTCGTAGAGGCTGTTGATGGCCCGCGTCACCGTCGCGACGAACGAGCTGCCGATCCAGATGAAGCCGACGAGGCTGAGCAGGCCGAACCAGCCGACGTTCCCCCGTGAGGCGGACGCGTCGTTGAGGGCGTCGCGGGCATTCTGCGATGGAAAGATGGAGATCACCGTCTTGCGGAAGGTGCGGAACAGTTCGTCGTCCCGCAGCAGGAGTCCCGCGATCGCGACAACGAGCAGGAACATCGGCACGACGGCGATCAGCCCGTTGAAGGCGATGATCGCGGCGAGGTCGTTGGTCCGGATCGAGAAATAGCGCCGGAAGGCCGAGGCGTGACGCTGGGTGCTGTGCCAGACATAGCGCCAGCCCGAGACGTGGTCGCCGTCCGCCGGCTCGACGGCCGGGATCTCCGGGACGGCGGCCAGCGGCAGCCGGCGCAGACGCGAGGTCGCGGGCCGGGGCGCGGGACGGATCGGGCTCGCGGGTTCGTCCTCCGGGGCGGCGACCTCGCCCTGGCGCGGCGGGTACAGCCAGGCGGGCCGGAGCCTGGAGCCCGGCTTCGCGATCGTCCCGCCGTCGTCCTGCGTCTGACCGACCATCCCCAGCCTCCCGCCCGAACACCCTGTCCCGAACATGCGTCACGTTGGGCGACGGTCCGGCCCATGCGACAGGCAATGGTGTACCCAATGATAGCGGTCCGCGCCGCCGTCGATGGTCCCGGCGGTTGGAGAACGGCCCAACCGATCCTGATGACGACGCCTGGAGGCCCAGATGACCGACGCTGCCGCCCACTCGACCCCTGTCCGCGACGTCCTGATCACCGGCGCCGACGGGCAGGTCGGCACGGCCCTGCGGGAGTATCTCGGGGACGAGTTCAATCTGCGTTCGCTGACGCTGCAGCCGCAGGAGTTCCCCAGCCACGTCGGCAACATCGCCGACCTGGAGGCGATCCGGCCCGCCTTCGCGGGCGTTCAGGCCGTCGTCCACCTCTCCGCCTCACCGTCCGTCGAGACGCCATGGGACGATATCCTGACGAACAACCTGATCGGGACCTACAACGTCTTCGAGGCCGCCCGGCTGGCCGGCGTCGATCGGGTCGTCTTCGCCTCATCCAACCACGCGATCGGCATGTACGAGTTCGAGGGCTCGCCGGAGTTGTTCGAGCTGGACGATCAGCGGACCTTCGACCACACCGTTCCGGTCCGGCCCGACTCCCTCTACGGCGTGAGCAAGGCCTACGGCGAGGCGCTCGGCCGCTACTACCACGAGCGCCACGGGATGGCGGTCTACTGCCTCCGGATCGGGGCGCTGCGCGGCGACGACGACCCCTACAGCGACAGGGAGATCCAGGGCGGCGCGGGGATGCTGCACCTGACGCCGGAGCAGACCCGCAAGCGGATGCGGGCCGCCTGGCTGAGCCGGGGCGACGCGGCCGAGCTCGTCCGCCGCTGCCTGACGGTCGCGGACACGCGCTGGGCACTCGTCTACGGGATCTCCGACAACCCCCGCCAGTACTGGGACATAGGCCACGCCCGGGCGCTGCTGGGCTACGACCCGAAGGACAGCGCTCCGGTCTAGCGCCTGGTGATGGGCGAGTCCGTCGTGACGCCTGTCGTCGTACGGGCGATCTTTTGTGGTCGCCCGGCCCGAAGGGCCATCGCCCCGCAGGGCGATAACTGGCAACTGGTGGGTTGAACTCGGACGAGGTCTGACCCGAATCACCGGCACCGCTGCGCGGTAGGGCGACCTGAAGGGATCGATCACGGGTCCGCCGCGATAGACATCTGACCGTTTCGGCATGGCCGCGCACCGGTTGGTTCCAGTGCCCACCGGCCCACCGGAGCCCGGTTGAACCCGAGGATCGACCGTGACCATCGCAGACCTGACCACCACCGGGACGCAGGACGCAGGACGCAGGACGCCGTCGCGTCGCGGCATCGTGACCATCACCGTCAAGCCCAACGTGCGCACGACGTGGAGCGCAGTCGTCCCGAGATCGTCTCGTTGTCAGATCGCCTGCAGCCGACGAACGGGAAACCCTTGAGAAGAATCCGGGAGGCGGTGTCGGATCGGGGCAGAGCTGTTCGTTGTAGAGGTGAGAGGCCGCCTACGAGGGGTGGCCTGGAGCAGAGGAGAAGCTCATGACCGCTATCTACACGTTCGACGTCTTCTGCAGCCTCGACGGCTACGGCTCCTACAACAGCAACGGCGACTGGGGCGGCTACTGGGGCAAGCAGGGCCCCGAGTTCCTCGACCACCGCCTCGCCTCGTTGAGCCAGGAGCAGCGGCTGGTCCTCGGGGCCAATACCTTTCGTGAATTCGTGCAGATGCTGGGGCCGAGCACCGAGGAGTCCAGGGTGAGTGACCCCGTGAACACCCGGATGAGGAACCTGCCGACGACGGTGGTGTCGACGACACTCGAAGGACCCCTCGACTGGCCGGACGCGACCCTCGTCAGCGGCGACGCCGTCGAGGTCGTCGCCCGGCTCAAGGAGGAGTCCGCGGTGCCGTTGCGTTCGCACGGTAGCCTGTCGATGAACCGGGCGCTGATGGCCGCCGGTCTGGTCGACCGCGTCCAGGTGACGCTCTTCCCGGTGATCACCGGTCAGACCGGAGTGGAGCCGATCTTCCAGGGTGCGGCCGACTTCGACCTCGAGCTGATCGAGAGCCGGACGCTCGATCGCCACATCCAGGAGCTCATCTACCGGCCCACCCTGCATGCCTGAGTCTGCATGCACCCTCACCGCAACAAGCAGCCGAACCTGACCCGGAAGGTCCTCCGAACCGACGCACCGAACGCCGGTCCGGATCAGAACTTCTCACTGTCCGTCCAGCTGTCTGGCCAGGACCCGATACCACGGGAGATGATTCCAGATGCAGTACCTGGTTTCCGTGATCGACGACACGGCCGGCCTCGCCACCCCGGACGAGATGGCGGCCATCGACACGTTCAACGAGCGGCTCAAGGCGGAGGGTCACTGGGTCTTCGCCGGCGGCCTCGCCGCCCCCAGCTCGGCCACCGTCATCGACAACCGGGGTGGGGAGGCGATGGTCACCGACGGGCCCTTCCTGGAGTCGAAGGAGCACCTCGCCGGCTTCTACATCTTGGAAGCCGCCGACCTCGATGTGGCGCTCAGGCTCGCCACCGAGGCGTCGAAGCACTGCAACCGGAAGATCGAGGTGCGGCCGTTCGCGAGCGAGGAAGCGTGATCGACGTCCGGGCGCGGATTACTCGCGCTCACCAGGAGGAGTGGGCACGGGTGGTCGCCGCACTGACCAGGCGGTTCGGTGACCTCGACATCGCCGAGGAGGCGGCCGCCGAGGCCTTCGCGGCCGCCGTCGAGCGGTGGCCGGCCGACGGCGTACCCCCCAACCCCGGTGCCTGGCTAACCACCACCGCCAATCGCAAGGCGATCGACCGGATCCGACGCGAGAACAGGCGCGCCGACAAGCACAGGGAGGCTCGGATGGTGTTCGACGTCGACTCGTCCGGGCCCATCGGAGCCATCGACGACGACCGGCTCCGGCTGATCTTCACCTGCTGTCATCCGGCGCTCGCGATGGAGACCCGCGTGGCATTGACGCTGCGCATGGTCGGCGGTCTGACCATGCCCGAGATCGCCCGCGCCTTCCTGGTGCAGGAGGCTGCCATGGGGCAGCGGATCACCCGCGCGAAGGCCAAGATCAAGGCGGCTCGCATCCCGTACCGCGTGCCATCCGCGGTCGATCTTCCGCCACGCCTCTCCGGTGTCCTCGCCGTCCTCTTCCTCGTCTTCAACGAGGGCTACCTGGCGACCGGACCCGACACGGATCCCGTACGGCTCGACCTGACCGCCGAGGCGATCCGGCTCACTCGCCTCATCCGCGCCCTCATGCCGGAGGACGGCGAGGTGGCCGGGCTGCTGGCGCTGATGCTCCTCACGGAGGCTCGCCGCGCCGCCCGGGTTTCGGCGAGCAGCGAACTGGTCACGCTCGCCGAGCAGGACCGTACGTCCTGGGATGCGGCGCTGGTCGCCGAGGGTCATCGGCTGGTGCGCGAGCGCCTCGCCGCCGGAGTGGCTCCCGGTCGCTACCAGATCCTCGCGGCGATCAACGCCGTGCACACCTCCGCCCGCGACGTGCGCGACACCGACTGGTCGCAGGTCGTCGCCCTCTACGACCAGCTCGTCCGCCTCGACCCCTCGCCGATCATCGCCCTCAACCGGGCCATCGCGGTCGGCGAGCTCGACGGCCCGGGGGTGGCACTGGCGACCGTCGATCGTCTTGAGGACACGTTGGCCAGCTATCACGCCTACCACGCCACCCGGGCCGATCTGCTGCGCCGGCTGGGCCGCGGTCAGGAGTCGCGCGCTGCGTATGACAGAGCCATCGAGCTGGCGGGCAACACCGCCGAGATCGCTTACCTGACCCGCCGACGCGACCAGCTGCCGTCCGATCCCGTCAGGGGCCGGCCGACTGGCGCGGAACGGGACGGTGAGCGGGAGCAGGCCAACCACGGAGCCGACGAAGACCTGGACACTGCACCGAGGCATTGAACGCTGAGCCTGTTGGTATCAGTGGGCAAAGAGCTTCCAGTGCCCCTCGGAGACGACTTCGACGGTGCCGTCGGTCACCTTTATCGCGGTCTGATCGTCGATCGCGTAGGCCGACACCGGCATACCAGCGGCCCATCTCTCTGCTCCGGCCATGGTGTTTTCTGGCAGATCCTCGTTATCCAGGTGCGGGAAGATCGAAAAATCAACCAGTCCCAGCGTCTCATCGCCACCCGTGGGCGGAGTCCAGCCGACGAAGTCCTCCCCGATGCTGGGGGCCATCACCATGCTCCCGGCGCTCAACCCCACGTAGACCGCGCGAAGCGACGGAAGGAGGTCCGCCAGTCCGGACTGGCGCATCCAGTAGCTCAGATACAGGGGATCGCCACCGTTCACCAGCAGAGCGTCCGTCTCCCGGACCAGAGGCACCCAGAAGTCTTCATCGATGCTGGGCAGGGCGGTGAGCTCAAGCACGCCGATCGACTTCCAGCCCAACTCGCACATAGGTGTCCTGGGTTCCGATCCGCTGATGAATTGCCATGCCCGGCCGGGACCGGCCAAGGGTTGACCGTATGACGCGGTGGGAATGCAGAGGGCGCTGGACTCGGCGATCGGTTTGCCCAGCAGGTCGACCAGCGCCTCATGGATGCTCGGGTTCTTGATGCCGGCGGATGTGAGAAGTAACCGCATGCTGCCCCTCCTGGTCGTTCTATTGAGCCATGCCAGAACGCCCAAGAGCGTCTTTCAAAACCGGAACGAGTCCCGCAGGGCTGGGGCAGGAGGTGGATCGTGGCCAAGCCGCTGCTGCTGGACGAGTTGTGGGAGATCGTCGAACCGCTGTTGCCGCCCGCGCCGCCGGGCGCTCTCCCGCCGACGGGCGCTCTCCCGCCGACGGATCAAGATCCGGAGCGCCCGCAAGGGAATCGACCCCAGGAAGCGGTTGGGCCGCCACCGCTGGGTGGTCGAGCGCACGCTGGCGTGGCTCGACCGCTGCCGCCGTTTGACGATCCGCTACGAACGCGACGACCAGATCCATCAGGCGTTCCTCTCCCTCGGCTGCGCGCTGATCTGCTTCAACCAGCTGCCTCGTGCGGATGGGGTCTGAAAGGCACTCGCCGGTGTCATCCACGGCTGCGTTCGACGTACTCGTCATGCGCAGCAGGACCGGGATTTCGGCCTACAACGCCGCAGCGGCAGGCGCCGCTTCCGGCGCCGATTCACCGCTGTCGTAGCGGTATGGCCAGGGGTGGAGCTCGTGGGTGGACGTCGCGTCACGCACCGCCCGTTGCCGCCCCTCGATGTCGAAGCACGCCAGCTGATTGCCGCGAAGCAGCTGGGTTGCCCCGTCCATCGCCTGTCGTGTGGTCATGAAGCCTTCCGCCACTTCTTCTTCAAGGGCCCTGGTCAGCCAGCGGCGCATCTGCACGGCGTAGGCATAGGCCATCGAGGGCGTCGTCGCATCGTCGCCGAAGGCGAACAGTTTGTTCAGTGGGACGGCATGCAGGAACCGACGAACGAAGTCCTTGCTTGCAAACGGATTGAGGGCCCACGCCCAGCACAGATCGACATAGACGTTGCCGAAGTGCTTGGCCAGGGCAATCACCTCGTCGCTGTACGGGTAGGCGATGTGCATCAGCACGAAACGCGCGTCCGGATACTCCATCAGGAGTGGCGCGAGGTGCCCCGCTCGCAATCGGTCGACTGGCATAGCCGTGCCGGTCTGACCCGTTTCCGCGAGATAGCCAGTATGGAGTTTGATCGGCAACTGGTACGCGCTGGCCAGTTCCACCCCGCGGGCCAGGCACCAGTCGCCGAGGCAGAGCCGAGCCTCCGATTGTGGGTCGTCGCTGCCCGGACCGCCCCCAAGCACCGCCTGCACCGCACACTCGACTTCGGCGTTCGTTCGCTTCTGCCACGCCAGGGTGCGTACGTAGGCGTGCTGGGACTTCACCGCGATGGAGAGTGGAGCACACCGGGCAAACAATGCCTCCATCGATTGCTCAAGAGTGGCGAGATTCCGGACCGTCACGCCGGTCGCTTCTTCGATGAGCGGATCCTCGATCCTGCCGGAGGTGAACCGGAACAACGTGAGATCGCGGAGGAAGAACCCGGCGGACGTTCGGGGAAGGTCGCTCACCTCGAGCCCCAGATCCGTCTGGACATGATCGAGCTTCGCACGGTCGCGCAGGAGAGCGACACACCCACCTTTGCGCTGCAACGCCTGTAGCCGCTTCTGCCCCGCTCGAATGGTTGCCTCGCTCACCACCTCCATCTCATACAGATCACGAGCGGCGATGCAGACCGCCTCACCGTACCCGGTGAACTGGGCCATGTTCCAGGCAGCCGCCACATCGGCGAAGCGGTCTTCAAGATCCTCGTTGCTGCTGTCCTTGAGGCGGGCGACGGCGTCGAGCGAGGCACCAGCGATGATCAGGTCCGACGAGCTGTACCCTCCAAAGAGGTCGCTGAGGATGTCAGGAGCGTTCGGTCCCTCCCAGGCATCATCGCCCGGCAGATGGGTATGCGTATCGATCACTGAGACGTTGGCAATGTGGTCGGCAATCTCGCTCGGCATCGGTCCTCCGTTTCACCGCTGCTTTGTCCCGTGATCGTCGTCGCAGGCTGCGGCAGTAGTCCGACAATACGCTCGCCCGAAAGGTGGCCACCCGGCCCGGCACACCCGCGCATATATTCCCCGCGTTCTCGAAGGGAGCGCGGCCTCGCGCCGGCCCACAGTTCGTCGGGGAGGAGGGGGTTGCTCATGCCCTTGGTTTACCACAGCGTCAACCGGTTTTGAAAAGCGCTCCAAATCCAGAAGCGCCACGGGCAGAGTGATCCCCGTAATACGTGGATGACTCATGGTATCCGCGGAGGGGCCGGCGGCGAGGCGGAGCCTCCCTGAGGCCATCCTCTCTCCAGGCGGTGCGTCGCTTCAGTGGTCGATCCGAGCCGGGGAGGGGACTGCTCGCGAACGATGCGTTCGTATGGGACATGTTGGCTCCGCAACACCGTTATCGCTCTGCGCGGCGGTGGCCCCCGAACCGGACGACCACACGGGATCGTCCCCACCGAACGGTCACTTCATTAGTTCGATCGACGGGACGCCGTTGTGGTCGTGCTATCGTTTCGGCATGGCCGGGCGTCGATCTTTTTCGCTGCCCGCCGCCCGACCCTAGCCCGCCTGAAACCTGAGGATCGACCGTGAGCACCGCCGACCTGACCACCACCGGGACGCAGGACGCCATCGGCATCGCGCGGGCGGCGGGCGTCAACCCGCTCGACTACATGATGCGCCGCGGCTTCGTCCAGGACGTCACCGACGAGGCCGGGCTGCGGGCTGCGTTCGCGGCCGGCCCGGTCACGTTCTACCAGGGCTTCGACCCGACCGGCGCCTCGCTCCACGCCGGTCACCTCGTCGGGATCATGATGCTCGCGACCCTCCAGCGCTTCGGTCACCGGCCGATCGCCCTCGGCGGCGGCGGCACGGCGATGGTCGGCGACCCGACCGGCAAGACGTCGACGCGGACCGTCCTGACGCTGGAGGAGATCGACGCCAACCTGGAGGGGATCCTCGTCCAGTTCCGCCACCATCTCGACTTCGACGGCGGTCGGTTCAGCCAGGTCCCGCCTAACCCGGCGGCGCTGCTGATCAACAACGCCGACTGGCTGCTCGACCTCCATTACATCCCGTTCCTGCGCGACATCGGTCGCCACTTCTCTGTCAACGAGATGCTGGCCGCCGAGACGTACCGGAACCGGCTGGAGCACGGCCTGAACTTCGTCGAGTTCAACTACCGGCTGGTCCAGTCCTACGACTTCCTCCACCTGTTCCGGACGGAGAACTGCCTGCTCCAGCTCGGCGGGTCGGACCAGTGGGGCAACATCACCGGCGGCGTCGAGCTCGTCCGCAAGGCGGACCGGGGCAAGGCCTTCGGGCTGTCCTGCCCGCTGCTGACGACGGCGACCGGCGAGAAGATGGGCAAGACGGCCGGCAACTCCGTCTGGCTCGACCCGGACCTGACCTCCCCGTTCGACTACTTCCAGTACTGGGTGAACTGCGACGACCGCGACGTCGAGCGCCTCCTCCGGATCTACACGTTTCTGCCGGATGAGCGGATCGCCGAACTGGTCGCGGTCAGCGACGGCGCCGCCCTGCGCGACGCCAAGCAGGTCCTCGCTTTCGAAGTCACTGCCCTGACCCACGGCGTCGCGGCGGCCGCGGCGGCCCGGGCGGCGGCGGCGGCGCTGTTCTCCGGTCCCCGGACGGCCAGCACGATGCTGGACGACCCGAACCTGCCGACGACGACGATTCCGGCCGGGGAGCTGACGCCCGACCTGAGCCTGGCCGACGCCTTCATCCGCGCCGGGCTGGCAACGTCCCGTGGCGACGCCCGCCGGACTGCGCAGTCCGGCGGCCTCAGCATCGACGACGAGCGGGTCGAGAACGTCGACCACCCGCTCGGCGAAGTGCTGGAGGGGCGGACGGCCGTCCTGCTCCGGTCCGGCAAGAAGCGATTCATGCGGGTCGTGATCGAGTAGGCGTTGCCCCACCCCAGGTCGCATGGGGTGCGGACCATCGGTGTAGGAACATGGCTTGCCTTGTCCGCGCCGCCAGGCGCCATGGTCTGGCGAACCATCACGCATCGTTTGTATCCGGATCGTCCCGACCTCGGCGTTGGTCATCCATGAACCACCCGGTCGTAGGGCGCGACTGCGCCTTCAGGCGCGGACAAGGCAAGCCATGTCCCTACGAAATGCCTGGCTCCGTCCGCGATAAGATGCCAGCCATCGGAACTGACGCGACGATCAGGGGGCAGGGCATGCACGTCGACACGGTCATTCGCGGCGGGACGGTGATCGACGGTTCCGGGGCGGCGCGGTTCGCTGGGGACGTCGGCATCACCGACGGGGTGATCACCGCGATCGGCGACCTGCGGGACGTGACGGCCGGCGCGGAGGTCGACGCGACCGGTCGGGTCGTGGCGCCGGGCTTCATCGATGTCCACATCCACTCCGAGATCGCGATCGCCGACACGGCCAATCCCTACCGCTACGGCAGCGTCCTCCAGGGCGTCACGACTCACCTCACCGCCCCCGACGGCTTCGGCTGGGCGCCGCTGACGGGCGAGCCGGCCCACCAGCTCTGGGAGGGACTCCGGTTTGCCTACGGCGAGGCGCCGTTCCCGATCGGCTGGCCGTCGGCGCGGGAGTATCTGGCCGTCTTCCCCGGAAACACGCCCGTCAATGTCGTGCCGCAGGTCCCGCACTGCGCCATCCGTATGGCCGTCCTCGGCTGGGACACGCGGGCGCCGGACGCGGACGAGCTCCGCCGGATGGAGGACCTGACGCGGGAGTGGATGGAGGCTGGCGCGAAGTGCCTCAACCTCGGGCTCGACTACCAGCCCAGCGCCTTCAGCACCGTCGAGGAACTGGTCGCCTTGAGCAAGGTGGCGCGGGAGTACGACGGGCTCTACGCCGCCCATGTCCGCTACAACGGGCTCGGCCGGGCCGAGGCGTTCCGGGAGACGTGGCGGATCGCCGAGGGGGCGGACATCCCGGTCCACATCTCCCACGAGCGGATCGACGCCGAGTCGGCGACGCTGTTCGCCGAGGGCGAGGCGCGTGCCGACGTCTCGTTCGAGTCGTACCTCTACCCCGCTGGCTGCACGCACCTGGCGCTGATGCTGCCGCTCTGGGCGCAGGCCGGCGGTCCGGACGCGATCCAGGCGCGGCTCCGCGACCCGGAAAGCCGCGCGAAGATGCGAGCCGTGCTTGACGACAAGCTCAACAACGATCCGATGCGGGACCGGGCCGTCTGCATCGACGACCAGACCGGGACCTACGTCGGCCGCGAGATCCAGGCGATGGCCGAGGAGGAGGGCATCCCGTTCGGAGAGCTGGCGATCCGGATCCTCGAGACTGAGCATCCATACGCGCTGATGGTCTACCACCGCCGGACGACGCCGGATGCGTTGCGGGACGAGATCACCGCGACGCTGCGCCACCCGAAGATGATGGTCGCCTCGGACGGGATGTACAGCGGCGTCTCGGCCCACCCCCGCGCCTACGGCTGCTTCGGCCAGGCCGTCCGGCTGGGCGTGCGGGAGTACGGCGCGATCTCCCTGGAGGCGGTTGTCCGGAAGATGAGCGGCTACCCGGCCGAGCGGTTCCGGATCCCGCGGCGCGGCTTTCTCCGGGAGGGCTACGGCGCCGACGTCGTCATCTTCGACGCCGGGGCCTACGCCGACCGGGCGACCTGGGACGAGCCCCGGCTGGAACCCATCGGTGTCAACCGCGTCATCGTCAACGGGACGACCGTGGTGCTGGATGGCACCCCGACCGGGGCGCTGCCGGGCAAGGTGATCGACTGCAACGCGTCGGCGTAGCGTTGCGTGGGCCGGCGATGTCCGTGAGGCGGCACTCGCCCGGGGCCAGGGAGCGACGACTGCTCAGTCGCGACTGGTGCGATTGCTGGCGTTCCGGGCAGTTGCTCTCAAGTAGGCTTCGGCCAGCAACGGCTTGCAGACTTGAAAGGTCTCCGGGCTCGGGTTGAGCACACAGACGAACGATTGCGGCGCGTAGACAGGATGTAGCATCAGCCGGTCCAGCGCGGCGAAGTCCTGGTTGGCGCTCGCGGTATGGTCGTCGCTGGGCCGGTCGCCGAACAGCGCTCGGAAAGTGTCTCTGCTCACGCCGATATTGAGCCGGAACACACCCGGGCGATTCAGATCCGAGGCCTCGTCGAAGTCACCGTAGTCCTTGGTGACGATCGTGGCAAAGGGAAATCGGCGTTCTGGAGCGAGGTCGTGATGGGGGTCGTAGGAGAAGAACGTGTCGCCCGCACCAGGGCCATCGGTGGGCCGCTCGACATCGGCTCCGGTGAACGTGTCCATGACGTACTGGATGATCGCATCCTGGTCCATAAAGCCTCCAGGAGGTTGCGAAAGAGTCCCGTCGCAGCTCACCAACTCGAAGACGAGCCAAGGATTCTATCACGCCCACGGTCCGAAGAGAACAGCTATTCAATTCCGGGAACGGGCCGGGAGCGACCTCTGGACGGACTGTCGGTATCGGAAAGGGCAGCCAGTTATCCACTTATGGCGATGACCGGCGGCAAGCGGAAGCGAAGGCTGCCGGGCTTGACCCGCGTTCAATGACAGGAGTCATCAAACCATGATCACGTACGTTCCCTCCGACCGACTGCCCACCCCGGATGCAGTCGGAGTCCTGCACGACCACCCGGCGCTGGGGCTGCCCGTCACGTCGCTGCCGACGCCGGCGCCGCTGATCGATTTGCCCATCCTGGAGCGGAACATCGCGACGATGGCGGCCCACTTCGCCGGCAGGTCGGCCTCGATCCGGCCGCACAGCAAGACGCACCGGACGCCGGTCGTCGCCCGGATGCAGATCGCGGCCGGGGCGACGGGGATCACGGCGCCGAAGACGAGCGTCGCCGAGGCGATGGTCGACGGTGGGATCGACGACGTCTTCGTCGCCAACCAGGTCGTCGCTCCAGCCATGATCCGGCGGCTCGTCGCGCTGGCGGGCCGGGCGAAGGTCAGCGTCCTGACCGACGATGCCCACAACGTCGCGCAGCTCTCAGAAGCGGCGACGGCCGCCGGAGTGACGCTCGACGTACTGATCGAGATCGAGAGCGGGATGTCGCGCTGCGGCACGCGGCCCGGCGCACCGGCGGTGCGGCTGGCCAAAGAGATCGCTCGGGCGCCGGGGCTGCGCTTCGCGGGGATCCACATCTACGAGGGGCACCTCGTCCAGGTGCCGGACCGGGCCGAGCGGACCCGGGCGACGGAGGCGATGCTGGACATCGGACTGGAGACCGCCGCGATGGTCCGGCGGGCCGGGATGGAGGTCGGGACCGTCACCTGCGGCGGGACGGGCACCTACGACATCTCCGGCGTCTACCCCGGTGTGATGGAGCACCAGGCCGGGTCGTACGTCTACATGGACCCCGGCTACCAGGAGAAGGCGCCTGCCTTCGGGCTGGCCTTCTCGCTGCTCAGCACCGTCCTGAGCGCCCCGGCACCGGACCGGATCGTCGTCGACGGCGGCCTGCAGGTCCTCTCGACCGGTGGTGGCGCGGCCGCCGCCAAGGACCACCCCGAACTCACCGTGCGTGGGCTATCGGAGGAGCACGGCACCCTGACGACGACCGACGGCAGCGCAACGGGATTCGCCGCCGGCGACCTGATCGAGCTCCACCCCGGCCACTGCTGCGCCGCCGCCAATCTGCACGACACCGTCTACGCCGTCCGGAACGGGACCGTCGAAGCGGTCTGGGCGGTCACGGCCCGGGGGTTGTCTCAATAGTTCATCGGCGAAGACACTGAACGGCTCAGGCGATGGCGGGCGCGACCGCCAGCACATCGGCCAGCACGCCGGCGGCGGTCACGTCGGCACCGGCGCCGGGGCCGTAGATAGCCAGCGGGTACGCGTCGTAGCGGCGGCTCCGGATCACGACGACGTTCTCCGGGCCGTGCAGGGCGCCGAGGACACCGCGCTGGGGGACGGTGCGGAGGCCGACCGTCGGGATCTCACCATCGGCGACGGTCATGACGTACTTCAGGGTCCCACCCGCCCGCGCCGCCTCGCTGGCCATCCGGCCGATGCTGGCGTCCTGCTCCCCGATCCGGGCGAGGAAGGCCGGGACGTCGATGTCCTTGCTGGCGAGGGCGGCCGGGACGAGGCTCTCGACCTGCATCTGCGACAGGTCGTACGTCCGGCCGATCGTCCGGGCGAGGATCAGCGCCTTCCGGGCGACGTCCAGCCCGCTGAGGTCGTCGCGCGGGTCCGGCTCGGTGTAGCCGTGGGCGGCGGCGTCCCGGACGGCGTCGCCGAAGGCCAGGCCGTCGGCGATGTCGGAGAAGATCGTGCCGAAGGTGCCGGAGACGGTGCCCTGGATCTCGAGGACCTCGTCGGCGGTGTCGAGCAGCGAGCGGAGCGTCGAGATGATCGGCAGCCCGGCGCCGCAGGTCGCCTCGTAGCGGACCCGGCCGCCCGAGCGTGTCTCCTCCCAGAGCAGCCGGCTGGCGGTCTCGTCCCACGGCATCGCCAGCGGCGCCTTATTGGCCAGCACGATACCGGCGCCGTTGCCCAGGGCGGCGACCAGGAGCGGGACGCTGCCCTCCCCGGCGCCGGCGTCGACCACCACGACCGGCCCGGCCTCGGTCAGGCGCTCGACGGCCGGGACCGGGGCGATGACATCGATCGGGGCGCCGGTCAGGGCGGCGTCGGTCGTGCCCTCGCGCCGGCCCCGGACCATCCCGAGCAGGACTTCGTCCGGCAGGGTGCCGCCGCTGGCCGAGACGACCGCCCCGGCGCGGGTCACGATCGCCCCGACGCGGACGTCGACCCCGAGCGCCGAGCGCCAGTGCGCCCGGTTTGCGACGACCTGCTCCAGGACCGCTCCGCCGACCGTCCCGATCCCGACCGCCACCAGCGTGATCTGCCGCACCCGTCCACCTCTATCACGATGTCCAGTTCTCGATGAACGGTCGCGAAGGCGACTGTACAGCCCGAATCGTCCGGGCGACAAGCCGCGCGACCGTCGCGGGTCGAACGATCCGGGGTGTACCATCACCGATCGAACGTCGCGCGATCGGGGGAGTTCACCGATGCCCCGGTCGAGCCGGTCGTTCAATCGGCCAACGTGACGGACATCGGGTCAATCCGGCAGGAGCCCTTCAGCAGTGTCAACAGTGTCAAAGGCATCGAATGTGTCCCAGATCGAGGCGATCCTCGCCGCCAACCGCACGTATGCGACCGAGCATGGCACCACCGACATTCCGATCCGGCCGGCCCGCCACCTGGCGATCCTGACCTGCATGGATGCGCGCATCCAGCTGTTCCCGGTCCTCGGTCTCCAGCTGGGCGACGCCCACGTCATCCGCAACGCCGGCGGCCGGGCCAGCGACGACGCGATCCGCTCGCTGGTCGTCTCGACCAACCTGCTCGGCACCCGCGAGATCCTCGTCATCCAGCACACGGACTGCGGACAGCACCGCTTCAGCAACGAGGACATCCGCCATCACCTGCTCGCCTATCTCGGGGTCGACTCCGGCGAGACGGACTTCCTCACGTTCAGCGACCTGACCGAGAGCGTCCGCGGGGACGTCCAGAAGATCCGCACCTCACCGCTCCTTCCGAAGGACATCATCGTCAGCGGGATGGTCTTCGACGTCGCGACTGGTCTGCTCGATCCCGTCGACACCCCGGACGCCGATGCTGACCGCTGACCCGCTCGGCGGACCCGACGGCCAGGCGATCCTGGCCGAACTCGGCCCCGACCCGATTCCCGCCGCTGATGTCCTGCGGGTCAGCGAGCGACTCCGGCGTCGGCACGACCCGGCGCTGGTCGCGGTCGCCTTCGCGCTCCACGACCTGCGGATCGCCGCCCGGGCCAAGTTCAGCCGGGCCGACGAGATGTGGCTGACCCGGGCCGGGCTGGAGCAGGCGACCGCCGAGCCGATCGGCCGGCGCCACGCCGAGCGGTTCCGGGGCTCTCATCGGATCGCCGACCTCTGCACCGGGATCGGCGGCGACCTGATCGCCCTGGCCGCCGTCGCGGATGTGCTAGCGGTCGACCTCGACCCCGAACACCTCCGGATGGCGACGCTGAACGCCCGTGTCTACGGAGTCGGCGAGGCCGTGACGCCGTGGCTTGGGGATGTTCGGGACGCCGACCTGACCGGCATCGACGCCGTCTTCATCGACCCGGCCCGCCGGACGGCCGGTGGCCGGATGGGGCCGAACGCCTCCGAGCCGCCGCTTCGTTGGAGCGTCGCCCTCGCCGCACGCGTGTCTCGGCTCGGGATCAAGGCCGCGCCGGGGATCGACCACGCTGCCGTCCCGCCGGGCTGGGAGCTGGAGCTCGTCGCCGATGGCCGCGACCTCAAGGAGGCGGCGATCTGGTCGCCCGCCCTGGCGACGACCACCCGCCGGGCGACGATCCTCCCGGCCGGCGCGACGCTCGTCCCCGCCCCCGGCGACCCGGTCGCGATCAGTGACCCTGGTGCCTGGCTGCTGGACCCGAATCCGGCGGTGACGCGGGCGGGGTTGGTCGAGGATCTGGCCCGGACGATCGGTGCCTGGAAGATCGACGACCAGATCGCCTTCCTCTCGACCGCCACCGCCGTCACGACGCCGTTCGCCCGGACCCTGCGCGTCCTCGACTCGCTCCCCTGGCACCATCAGACGATCGCCGCCCGCCTCCGCGAGCTCGGCATCGGCTCCGTCGACATCCGCCGCCGCGGGTTGGCCGGCGACGTCGAGCAGATCCGGAAGCGGCTGAAGCTGTCCGGGCCGGGCCGGGCGACGCTGGCCATGACGCGGGTCCGGGACCAGCCGTGGTGCGTGATCTGTGCGGCTGAATCACTGTAGATCCTAGGATGGATCGCAATTGGGCAGATATATTTCGTCTTATCGATCGTACTGGGGTTGTCGTCCTCGGCCCTGCCCGAGCACGAACGTCGCTCCCTCGGCCTTTAGCATCCGCCACGGCGATATACACGTTACTTCGAGTCCGCGACACACATCCGGAATCTTGATTTTGTTGCTCCTGTTTCGCTGATCACGTGCAGGTGCTTCTATTGTAACTACCTTCAAACCGCGACTCTTGGCATGTGCGATGAGGTAACTGTCAGCGCCTTTTAGGAAAGCGTCCAAATCCGCAGGCTGATATTTCTGGCCATGCAGCCAATCGATAGCGACAGCAAGATTGTCCATCGATCCACGGTCAAGTGGATGAAACAGGGCCGGATGTACTTTCACCCAATCATCCAACCATGAATTGCCAGAAAGTTCAGCTCGGACTGGCTCAACGCTACTAACGAGTCCCTCGTTCCCCATCTCTTCCAACCATGACCAGAAGGCTGGACATACCTCGTTGGAATAGTAGCGAGTGTAGGACTCGATGAAGACATTCGCATCTAAGAGATACATTCAGGAGGCAATCCCAAGCTGCTGGCTCAACGTGTCGAACGCTGTCATACTGCTGAATCCTAGCAGTCTAGTGGCGTCTCTATATACTGTACCTCCCTCGATTGTGTCAGTTACAATTGCCCGGGTGAAACGCCGACTTGCACGTAGAGGAACGCTCCTTGTAAAGCTTCCTCCATCACCGGCCTCGGAGAGACTCATTACTCGGCTCCGCTCTGGGCCATAGGCCTCTTCGAATTCTGCATAAGTCAGCAAGTTGGCGTCATACAATCTCCTAAGTAGGACTAGAGTACTCGCCTTGAACCATTGGGATAGTCGAATCAACTGCTCAGTTAAACTCCCAACATTCAGATACTGATCTCGAAGTTCACTCACTGGGACCAGTAATTCCGCAGCCACTTCGTTGCACCACTTCTCAACACGTGATCTCGCCACACGACGAGGGCTTGCATTGGACACGCCAGATTCACCGAGGACAAGATGGGCTAGCTCATGCGCCAGGGTAAACATCTGGGCGGACTTTGTGTCCGCTGTGTTGATAAAAATCAATGGAGCATACGGATCAGCGAGCGCAAATCCACGAAACTCCTCTGGATCAAGAGGACGATGAGTGTTGCTACCGACGATGCTACTCCGCATGATGAGCGCGCCAGCATCTTCGATTCTAGCCACTATACCGTCGATCGCGTCATCCCATTTTCGATACTGGCGGCGTTCTGACATTTCGAAGCCACACTGCTTGCGTAGCGTTGCACCTACATCAATAGATTTCAGTTCCAAGCTTGCCGAACCCACAAAATTGACTGGACCATATCCCCGGTCGAGCGCATAGTCACGGTACCAAGACTGTCGCTGCTGACAGATATAAATGGTTTCGAGAAGGTTGGGGCTTGGACGCGAGCGAGAAAGATCACCTACTGTGCGAAAGTCAGGAAGGGGCAGTTGCTCTTCTGGCGGCTGTCTCAACAACAACGTTGCAAAGCGTACATAGGTATATGAGGCGAAATCACTCAATTGTTTAAACGTCGGCCGAGTTTCACCAGTCTCCCACCTGGCCAGTTGTGGAAATCGACCCCGAATACTCTCGATGCTGCGTCCCGATCGCTCTGCCGCCCAACGCAACATCTCGGGTTCCACGCTAACCCTTAACTGAGAGGTGCTTTTTGGCTGAGTTGTCACCACCATTGTGCTACAACCCCATGAACTGAACGTCTGCGACCCAACACTGTGACTCTATAACTTCTTCCGAGCCCCGTCCGGCTACTCCGCCATCTCCCCGATGGCCGCGCCGCGCTCACCGTCTAGAAGTAGAACGAAAGTTCGCCTTCTAGACGGTGTAATCGTACTACGTTCGGGCAAAAGCGTCTACTCGATCGGCGGACAATTGTCAACCAATCCACTTCGTCGCGCTTCTGTCTGTGAGAACGAAATTATTATGACATGCCGACTGATTGCGCTGTCGCACGCTGAAACTGGATGACCACCCGGATCATCTCCAGAGCGGTCCGGGGCTGCTGGGCGAAATCGACTTGGTAGCGACCCGCTCCAGCAAGGCCACCGGGAAGTAGCCGAAGACATCGCTCAGCGGCAGGGCGCTGCGACCCTCTTGCCCGGCCTCGATGGTCGTGAGCTGCTCATGCGTCAGGACGTTGCGGTAGACGGTCCCTGCCGGGGCGCTGGGGATCGGCAGGGTCGTGGCGCCCCAGACGTCGCCGAGGGCGAAGGGCTGCTCGGGCGTGCTGAGGCCGTGGACCAGCCGGGGGACGACGACGATCGCCTCCGTGTCCGGCGACGAACTGCTCCGGACGCCGACCGGGAGGCGACGGGCGAAGGCGACGACGTTGGCCGAGTGGGTGCCGCCCGCCTCCAGCGATTCGTAGACACCGCGCCGGAACAGCTCCTCATGCTCCTGCCGGAACGCGAGCGTCCGGGCCGTCGTGAACAGCTTGATCCGGCCGTCGGTCGCGGTGGCGACCAGGTCCTGGATCTTGCCGGGCTGCTTGCCGGCCAGCGCGACCAGGGCGGCGCCGCGGGCGTCGAAGTCGACCGGACGGCGGTTGTCGGGGTCGGTCAGGCTGAAGTCCCAGCTCTCCGTCCCCTGGTAGATGTCCGGCACGCCCGGGACCGTCAGCTTGAGCAGCTGCATCGCCAGCCCGTTCGACATGCCGACGTTGACGACGGTCGTCCGCAGCGTCTGGACGTCCTCGAAGAAGCGGTTGCCGGCCTGGTCAGCGTCGAGGATGCTCCGGATGAAGGTCTCGGTCGCCGCCTCGTAGTCGCTCGGCGCGATCCAGCTCGTGTGGATGCTCGCCTCACGGGTCGCCTTGACCGTGTTCTCGACGACGCGTTCGACGAAGGCGGCCCAGACCTCCGGCGCCTGCGCGTCCCTCTCGAAGGGCCAGGCGCCGAGGATCGTCTGGTAGATGTAGTACTCGTCGTTGCGGTCCGGGGCGGGCTCACCGTCGACGCGGCTCTTGAACTTCCGGTTCAAACGGGCCCAGCGGTTGACGGCCGAGCGCCAGCCACCCGGCAGCTCCGACAGGACCGCGATCCGGGCGCGGACGTCCTCGCTCCGCTTGGTGTCGTGGGTGGAGGAGGCGACCATCGCGTCCGGGAAGCGGGCCAGGCGGGCGCGGCTCTCGGCGTGGAAGGCGCTGACCGTCGTCCCGAAGGTGCCCGGCTCGCCGCCGACCTCGTTCAGGGCGAGCAGCCGCAGGTAGCGGAAGAAGGCCGTGTCCTCGAGTCCCTTGGCCATGACCGGGCCGGAGAGCTGCTGGACCTTGACGGCGAGACGGCCGTGGGCGGCACGCTGCTCGTCGGTCGCGCCGTCGACCTGAACCAGCAGGACATCGCGGATGAAGGCGAACAGCGACGGGTCGGCGCCGGTGTTGCGGCGACGGGCGGCGTGGACGGCGGCCTCGATCGCGTGGCGGTCCGTCTCCTGGACGATCGGCTCGCCTGCGTCGGCGTCCCAGCCGACGTAGCTGCGGTAGACCGGGAAGCCCGCGATGACCTCGCGCAGGCCCGTCCGGAGGCTCTGCGGGGTGAAGTCGCGGGAGCGGCGGTTCGCGGCGCTGATGTCGTCGAGCTGATCGGCAAGGACCGACAGCTCGCTGGCGAGGGCGTCCCGGAGGATCATCCGCTTGGCCTCGTAGACGATCTCGTCCAGCCGGACCCGGCGCTCGCCGAGGTAGGCGGCGTAGAGCTCGTCGAAGGCCTTGCGGTTGGCGCTGTCGACGAACAGGCCGGTCGCGGAGTTGGCGAACTCGTAGCCCGTCGTCCCGTCGACCAGCCAGTCGGCCGGCAGGTCCTCGCCGTGCTCGAGGATCTTCTCGACCAGCAGGTAGACCGGCTTGACCAGCACCGGTTTACTGGTCCCGGCGGCGTCCAGCCAGGCGCCGAGGGCCGGCTCGATCGCGTCCCAGCCGGGGGCGTCCTCGCCGGTGAGGTCGACGCCGTTCTCGTACTCGCGCCGGCCGACTTCAAGCAGGTAGGCCCGCTGGAGGTCGCGGGTATAGCGGGCCGGATCGAGCAGTCCGTCGATGTGGTCGATCCGGACGCCATCGACGGTGCCCTCTGCCATGAGCCGGAGCAGCAGTCCGTGGGAGGCGCGGAAGACGGACGAGTCCTCCTGCCGGATGGAGGCGAGGTCGTTGATGGCGAAGAAGCGCCGGTAGTTGATCTCCTCGGCTGCCACGCGCCAGTAGGCCAGCCGGAAGACCTGGGCCTCCAGCAGGCGGTCGAGCCGGTCGAACGAGGCCTGGTCGCCGCCGGTGCCGTTGATCTCCCCCGTCGCCTGGGCGATCGCCGCCGCGATCTCGGGCGACCGGGTGACCAGCTCGGCCAGCCGCCGCTTGCCGATCGTGGTCTCGCGCTGGCGCTCCTCGATCCCGCCGGCCTCGGGCTCGTCGCGGTCGGGCAGGCGCTCCAGCGAGGTCATGACGCTCTGGAACTCGAGCAGCTCCATGTCCTCGGCGTCGAGTTCGGTCTGGAGCCGCTCCAGGGCGAGATGGAGGATGATCGCGTAGGTCTCCGGGGCGAGCGGCAGGACATTCTCGTAGTAGGCCAGCTGGAAGGAGCCGGCCCCGGCGTCGAACCGGACGGTGAGCTCGCCCGCCTCCAGCGTCACGCCGTACTGGTCGCCCAGGATCGGCAGCAGGACGCGGCCGCGCATGTCGGTCGCGAGCGGCTCCCAGTCGATGTCGAAGAAGACGCCGTAGGGGGAGCCGCGGCCGTGCTCCAGCACGCTCAGCCACCAGGCGTTGGTGCCCGTACCGATCCCCATGTGATTGGGGACGAAGTCGAGCAGGAGGGACAGGCCGGCTGCGTCGAGCGCGGCGGTCAGGACGGCGAAGCCCGCCTCGCCGCCGAGCTCCTCGTTGAGGGCGCCGTAGTCGACGACGTCGTAGCCGTGCGTGCTGCCGGGGCGAGCCTGGAAGATCGGGGAGGCGTAGAGGGTGCTGACGCCGAGTTCGGCCAGGTACGGCACGATCGCGGCGGCGTCCCGGAAGGTGAAGCCGCTGTGGAACTGGAGCCGGTAGGTTGCCCGGGGCGCCCGCATCGGCTGGCGGCTGGCGAGGGTCTGCCCGATCGCCTCGACGGCGGCCGTCACGGCGGGATCGAACGTCGGCTCTCCGGTTCGGGTGAGGTCGTCGGTGGGCTCAACGGTCGTCGTCAGGCGGTCGGGGGAAACGGACACGGGCAACCTCTCGTCGTCATTGTGGTGGACATCATCATCGGAATCGGTGTTCGGAGCACACTCATAGAAGCCGGAGGGACTCCGGTTCGCCCATTGTTCCACGTCGTGGGCCATCGGGCCGCTGGCAACAATCGCAGGGATCTCGCTCTCGCTTCGCTGGCCTTATCCGTGCTGTAAGGCACCGTCGTCGTAACGGGTGATGCACATTGATTTTCAGTTACGTACGTTCGGACTCCATGGGCACGCGGGGTCGAGACGCAGTCAGGTCGGCTCCGGCAGCAAGGCCGCTCTGGGGGGCCGTCTGCCGACGGAACGAAAACAATATGCATCACCCGTGTCGTAGGGACATGGCTCGCCTTGGCCGCGCCGTCAGGCGCCATACTGCGTAGCGGTGCCGGCGCTGCGGAACCGGTCGGTTTCTGGGGGACATCCGGTCGCGGAGACCGCCTCGCCTTGCTGCGAAGGTCGCTGCGGCGTCCCGCATGGGGCAAGCCCCTCCCAAACGACCGTGGGCATTGGGCTGAAGGAAGCCACTGAAAATCGTGCGGCTAGCAGGACTACACTCGTGCGGGTGAATCCCGCTGACGGGCAGAATAGGTCGCCCAGAATAAACCGGTGTAATATATCACGCGGAGAAATCACAGCTATGGTTTACACACTCTGGGATATCCAAACGAATAATCTGGTGGCTGAGTTCGGCAACGCTGCAGACGCGCTTTCTATGGTCCGACGGGGCATCAAGCGAAACGGTTCACGGGATACTGAAGCGCTCGCCCTCGAAGTTGAGGATCAAGAGGGCGATGTCCGGGAAATCGCTCACGGCCAGGCGCTCGCGGATCTCGCTCGCAGCGAAGCCCATTCTGGTGTCAGGGTCACTCGGGCGCTGTAGAGGTACTTTCCATTGTATAAGGATCGACCGTGCCACTGTTCCCGCGGCGGGTCCTCGCCGGCGCGAATCGTCCGGCAGGCCCGTGCTCCTGATGCAGCGCACGGCCAAACAACCATCAACCGGAGAAGTAGATTCTCTCCTTCGGTCGATCACGACGCACGGGCCCGCTACGACGCGGCGTTATCCCGGCCCGGCACCCCCATCCTGCCTACCCGCGGCAGGACCGGCAGACGCCGAAGAGCATCGCGTGCGGCTGGTCGAGCAGGAACCCGTACCGGTCGTCGAGCGCCCGGACGAGGGGTGCGAGGTCCTCGTCGTCGATGGCCTGCTCGGTCCCGCAGATCCGGCAGACCAGATGGTGGTGGATCTCGCGGCCGATGACCTCGTAGACCGTCGCGCCAGAAGCGGTGACGGAGGCCGCGATGATCCCCACGTCGGCGAACAGGGCCAACGTCCGGGCGATCGTGGTCCGGTCGACGGAGGCGTCGGTCGCCGTCACCCGCCAGGTCACGTCGTCGAGGGTCGTGTGTCCACCGCCCTGGCAGACCGCGTCGAGCACGACCGAGCGTTGCCGAGTGACGCGATGCCCTGCCTGGTTGAGCCGACGTTCCCAGTCGCTCTGGCTGTGACTCATGGCGCTGACTTCCCGCGTCCTTCTGCCCATCGGTGCAACAAGTGGTCATTGGACCCTGGTGATCTTCACACTCCCCGAAGAATACAGACTGGATACTACGGGGAGCGAGCGGTGAGCACGGAACGTCACGCAGTCGGACACGGTCATGCGCATGGGAGCGGCCCACTGGCCTGGCTCGGACAGGTCTTCCATGTCCACGGTCATGCCCACGACGAGCGGCCGTCGACGGACGATCCGGGCGTGGGGACGCGGGAGGGTATCCGCACGATCTGGATCGCCCTCGGGGCCCTCGGGCTGACGACGGTGATCCAGGTCGTCATCGTCCTCCTGAGCGGTAGTGTCGCCCTCCTGGCCGATACGGTTCACAACCTCGGGGACTTCCTGAACTCCATCCCGCTCCTGGTCGCCTTCTATTTCGGCCGGCGGGTCGCCACCCGCCGCTATAGTTACGGTTACGGCCGGGCGGAGGACGTCGCCGGCGTCCTGATCGTCGGGTCGATCGTCTTCAGCGCCGGCTTCATCCTGTGGGAGTCGGTCCGCAAGCTCCTCGACCCGCAGCCGATCGAGGCGCTGCCCTGGGTCGCGCTGGCCGCCATCGTCGGTGCGGCCGGGAACGAAGCGGTCGCCTGGTTCCAGATCCGGACGGGGCGCCGGATCGGCTCCGAGGCGATGATCGCGGATGGCCTCCACGCCCGGATCGACGGGTTCACGTCGCTGGCCGTGCTGATCGCGGTCGCCGGGGTCGCGCTCGGCTTCCCAATCGTCGACCCGATCGTCGGCCTCCTGATCGGTGTGACGATCCTGTTCATCGCCCGCGACGCGACGCTCCGGATCTGGTACCGCCTCATGGACGCGGTCGACCCGGACATTACCGAACAGATCGACCAGTACGCCGGGGAGATCGACGGGGTTGAGCGGGTCCGCCACGCCCGGGCGCGGTGGGTCGGGCACGCCCTGCAGGCCGACGTGAGCGTCGAGGCGGCGCCAGGCGCCGACACCGGAGCCATCACGACCGCCGTCCGCCGGCTGCTCCTTCAACATCTCAGTCAACTGTCCGAGGTCACCGTCGAAGTCATCCCGAATGGCAATCGTCAGGACGCGTCCCGGACCCCAGGGTCCGACCACCTGGCCACCGTCCTGCCCCCGCGGTACCGCGCTCCGGATGCGGAGGTGAGCGCCGCGCCGATGGGTGCGGTCGGTCTGCACTACGATCAGGCCGGGGAGGTGGCCTGGGACGAGATGTGGGGCGGCTTCTGCGAACTGGCGCTGGCCGGTGGCGCGCCCCATCGCGGGACGCTCCTGGAGCCCGTCCATGAACCGGCGATCGCGGCGGACCCCGACCGTTACGCCTGGGTCGTGGCGGAGCTGGAGAAGGGGATCGTCCGGGTCACCGGGCTCCCTGTTGTCCGGAGCGAGGTGCCGGGCTGGGTCGGGATGCGCTGCGACAGCGACGAGATGGCGATCTGGCTGCTCCGGGCGATCATCGTCGAGAACGTGACCGTCCGGCGGGAGGCCGACGTGCTCTGGTTCCCGGCGGGGCCGGCCTTCCGGCTCGACCGCGAGATAAAGAACGTCATCACCGTCATCGCCAAGACGACGCACTACTGGACGGAGCATGTGGCCGGGACCCCGGCCCGAGCGTGACCCGACCGCTGGCCGTCTCCAGACCCGATCGCGATGCCTGGTTCGATCCCGATGTCGCATCGTCGCCCGGCTCATCCGGTCAGAGCCGGGCCACGATCCGTTCAGCGCACTGCTCCGGGCTCATATCAGTGGTGTCGACTTCGAGGTCGTAGCTGACACCGGCGTGGACGAGCGGTGCCTGGTCGGCGGCCATCCCGACGGTCCGGTCGCCCCGAGCGCGCTCGCGCCCAGCCAGCACCGCCGCGTCGCAGTGGACTCCCGCCCAGAGCGTGTCGATCCCGGCGAGAACCGCCCGCCAGCGCTCCTGACCGGCGCCGCCGCTGAGCAGCACCTCGTCGATGATCACGGGCACGCCGGCCCGGACCATCGCCGCGACGCCCGCTCCCCAGGCGCGGTCGAGCCGGGCGAATTCCTCGCCGACGACGATCCGCCCGTCCAGCTCGAAGGCGATCCCGGCGACGCGCTGCAGCATCCACTCGGGCATCGCCGCGATCAGGTCGTCGACGCTCAGCGTCAGCCACGGCTCGGCCAGCCGGGCCTGCAGCGCCCGGGCGATGCTCGACTTTCCTGACGACGATGTCCCGTTCAGCACGATTACCCGGTAGCTCACCGGTATCCCTTCATTTGATCACGGTCCGACCAGCCGCAGTCTCCAGCATCCCGTGGTGCGTGACAGCACCTTTTTAGTATGCTCCCCGAGTGGTCGATACCTAATCACTACAAATACCGGTTGAGCTAGTGTTACCAGGCAGGAGAGTTAGCGATGGCGCGGACTGACGAGCCGATGCAATCAGTAGAGTCGACGGAAGAGGAAAGCCCGCCTGACGCATCTCCCGCAACCTACGAAGTCACGGGAACGTCGCACATCACTGCGGCTGTCAACGACGTCCCCTTGACTCAGAGCAAGACGAATCGGCTAGTCTTTCGCCCACAGATCATAGGCAACAACAGGCAGGATGCTACGGCCACCATTCAAGGCGTTTTGCTATCGCAGAAGCGACATGCAGGTTCTAGCGAGTGGCTAGACGATAAGGCATTTGATGAGCGCACCATGAAGAGCGGCGAAGAGGTCAGGATGACGCTCTCCACCCGAGAAACGAGGGCCCTTTATACGAATCTGACAAAGCTCTATCAATTGCCAACCGATGCCTTCGACAAAGAGACGTCGAAACGATTCGTCGTGATGGACCCGGACGAAGGTCCCGTCGCAACTGGGTCCGCGAGCGAAGTAATACAAGCCATCATCGAAGAGCACGGGACCGACGTCGCTCGGCTCTTGGAGAACCTCAAGCCGGACCTTTTCAACGCGGCGGCTCTTGTGGCCCGGCTTCGGCACATGCGCGAAGCGGTCGCTTCCTTCGATCGTGAGATGAAGCGTTCGGTCTGGGACGAAGGTGACTGGGAGATGTTTTTTCGAGCGAATGAATGGATCTTCGGTCAGAATCTGGCCTACCAGTACGTGCGAACACTTGAAACGCAGGGACACTTAGGTGGAACCGACATGTCGGGTCGCGGGTCCCAACGCACCGATTGGATTGGCACGTCGGAAGCAGAGGCTCGCTTCTCTCTACTGATAGACATCAAGCGTCCTGATACTCCATTGTTGACAGTGATGGCCTATCGTGAGCCGCACGTCTTTCGGGTTAGCGCGGAGTTGTCAGGCGGAACGGCCCAGCTCCAGTCTTATGCTCGTCGGTGGGTAACGGAAGGCGTGAGGCAGGACGAGACAGCCGATGCCTTGCGAGAAATGGGCATTTCTACCTTTGAGCCAAAGGGCATCATTGTCATCGGCAATACAAGAGAACTTGGAACCGACAGAGGGAGGTTAGGCAGCTTCGAGATGTTCCGGCGGAATGTCAGAAACCCAGAAGTCATCACGTTTGATGAGCTTTACCACCGCGCACTTCACGTTGTGGAACACCTGAACCAAGAAATCGAATAATGGTCGACCTATTTCCTCTTTGACGTAGAGGACCAGACAGCATGACCTGGAACCCGAAGACCTGGGACTTCAAGACTTGGTTCGTCCTCCTGCTCTCCACCGCCCTACTCGGCATCGTCGCCGGGATCTGGGTTTTCCGTAGTTTCGATGACGCGCTCCGCGTCGCCGGGGTCGGTCTCCCCGCCGTCGTCGCCGCCGTGCTCGCTTGGGGACTCTCGGAAATTAGCCGACGCGATGAGCGATCAGCTCAGGAGCGACGCTTCGACCGCGAGCAGGAGCTGCAGGACCAGCGGCTCCGGGACGACCGAAACCATCAGCGGACACTTCGAGACGCCGACCTGGAGAGTCGTCGGATCGATGACTACCGCGAATTCCAGCGCACCACGCTGCACGCCATGCAGGACGTGGTCAGCGGGCTTCGGAAAAACCTCATCGCCGCTGCTGAACTCTCGATGGTCATTCCCTTCTAGCCCGAAGAGCAACGCGAGTCGCTACGCATTGAGCGGGCAGAACACTACTCCGCCATGAACGACCACCTGGAGCGGCTTCACACGCTCATACCCCAAGTGGACGACACACGGATCCGCAACCTGGCCGAACGGTTCGCGCAACTCTCCGCTGACGCCCAGGCGAGCGCCCATCCAGTCGCGGACTTCGACGCCGTCATCGAGTCGCCGAAACAGTCCCGGCTCTACGACGACTGGCGGGAACGCACAGATGGAATCCTGGCTGCTCTAACCGACGTGAACGTTGACCTGGTCAAACGGGCTATCGGCCCAGCCTTGCATCGTCTATACACGGTCCATCCGGAGCTTCCGTCCGGTGATATTCCCGCAGTTCGTCCTGGTGCTCCGTTCGATACCGCGCCCGGGTTGGCTCCGGCCGCTCCGGGTTCTCCTCCCTCCAATTCCGCGCCTGCTCCCGAATCCGCTTCCTATCCCGCTCCCGCACAACGCGGCGACGATTCAACTTCTTGACGTAGTCCGTGTTCACCCGGCGTTATTTGATAATGTGGAGCCGTTTCGTCTCCCGTGAACGCTCCGCCCGGCATACCTTATAGACCTGTTCGTAGCCGCGACACCCGGAGCGATGCCATCGGATGGCGTGATTCGGCTTCATTTACTGGCAGCGTGGGCCGAGAGATATCAAAGTTCGGCTCCGTCCTGGCTACGGGGCCGCGACGACCGGACTCATCCGGTTGAAGTTGACGTGCCTGCCCTTGACACGCAGCCAGGGCATCGCGCCGCTTCGGCCGCATTCGCTTGTTCTGGTCCTACTGCTGGTCATCGGTCCGGACATGGTCACGCTAGTAGTGGCCCCGAGCAGATTGTCGGACGTAGTCACGGCTCATCGACCGCTATGACAGCATATCTTTCGCCCAGTGCTCCCAGTTCGTCAGGCTCACGCCGCTTGGGCTATTGCGGTGGATACTGCCTCGGTGCGGAGGCAAACACCGGCACCGAATCTTGAAGCGAGCGCTTGTCTGGAGTCCGCCACAGCAGTTCGGGTGTTCAGTGACCACGCGCGCCCCTTGCCGGGACGCAACCCCGCCACCGATGATCCCTGAGTACGCGATGACCCGCCCGTCCCAAGAAGGAGTTCCTCCGTCATGAAGCGCACCGTCTCGACCTGGTCCCTGCACCGCACCCTCGGCCGGTTCGTCGCCCCCGACTCCGCCACGCTCGGCGGCCCGTTCATGGAGGCGCCGTCCGAATCGAGCGGGATCGCCCTGCTCGATCTCCCGCGGGAACTGAAGGCGCACGGCTACGACGCGCTCCAGATCGTTCACTTCCACCTTCCGTCCCGCGACCCGGCCTATCTCGCGGAGCTGCGCGACGCCCTCGCCGAAGCGGAGATCCAGCTGGACACCCTGCTGATCGACGACGGCGACCTCACGGACCCGGCGAATGCCGATCGGACCGAAGCTTGGATCGGCGAGTGGCTGGACGTCGCTGTCGCGCTCGGGGCGACTCGCGCCCGCGTGGTCGCCGGGCAGGCCGAACCGACGCCGGAGCGGCTACGGGAGAGCGCGCGACGGCTCGTCCGGCTCGCCCGGGCGCAACCGGATGTCCGGCTCGTGACCGAGAACTGGAAGGCCCTCCTGCCGGACGGGGCGACCGTCCAGGACCTGCTGGGGCAGACCGGCGACGAGGTCGGACTGCTGATCGACCTGGGCAACTGGAGCGGTCCGGGCAAGTACGACGAGCTGGCGCTGATCGCCCCGCTGGCGGAGACCTGCCACGCCAAGTGCCGCTTCATCGATTGTCAGCCCGACGCCGACGACTTCGTGCGGGGGTTGCGGGTGCTGCAGTACGCGGGCTACGACGGGCCGCTGGGGCTGATCTACGATGGAGCCGACGACGACGAGTGGGCCCAGCTCGACGTGGAGCAGGCGCTCGTCCGAAGCGTCTTCGGGTAAGCAGTGGGGCATCTCGCTCCACAACGCCATACGATCGTCCGGTGGCCCCCTTCCGAGAGGCGCACCACCGGCGAAGTCATCGCCGACCGGGACGGACGACCGACCAGCCGGACCGGCGATCCCTACGAGGCCAGGCCCGAGAAGTAGTCCGTCCGGATCTGGCGCTCCGTCACCCCCAGGTCACCGAGCGCCCGCTGGACCGACCGGACCATCTCCGGCGAACCGGATACGTAGAACAGGCGCTCCCGGTAATCCGGGATCTGGCGCGCGATCAGGGCCGCATCGATTCGTCCCACCGCTCCGCCCCATCCGGGAGGCACGGACGACGCATCGGACAGCACCAGGACGGGCCGGAAGCGGAACACCCACTGGGCGGCCTGGAAGACATCCCAGTACAGGATCTCCTCAACGTGCCGGTTGGCGTAGAGCATGACGATGTCGCGCGGCTCGCGGCGATCCGTCAGGTACTTCACCATGCTGCGAAAGGGCGTGACGCCGATACCCCCGGCAATGAAGGCGAGCTTCTGATCCGTGTTGCGGGGCAGGGTGAAGTCACCGCCGACCTGGGCCGCAACGATCGAGGTGCCCAGTGCCGAGGCGGCCAACGACCGCTTGAACGTGCTGCTGGCGTCCGCGAACTTCACGCCGATGCGCAATGACCGTTCGGTCGGTGATGACGCCAGCGTGAAGAAGCGGCGCTTCCCCCGGCCATCGGCATGCCCGTGGTCCATCGTCCACTCCATGTACTGCCCGGGTCGATAGGCCAGCGGCTTCGCTGGCACGAACAGGAAGTCCATCAGACCGGGCCCGACCATGACGGCCCGGTCGAGGCGAAGCCGGCGCCTCTGGCGGGGCCGGACGACATAGGCGGCGGCGTTGGCGGTCACCAGCGCGAACTCGGGGCTCGGATAGAACGTTCCAAGGTGAACCTGAGGGAGGACGAGCAGGCCCGCCAGCGCCCCATACGCCACCTGAAGCGCCTTCGTGGACGGCATGGTGACCGGTTCCGTCAGCATCGCGAACGCCAGGAACCAGATCGGGGTATTGAGGACGGCCTGCTGAAACGACTGATCGAACGGCACATGCGTCAACGCGCTCCAGGCCAGACCCACGAACAGGGTCGTCCAGACGAAGCTGAGGACGAGGTCGCCGCGCCGGAGCTTCCGCACCAGGACCAGCCCGCCACCGATCACGAACGGGGTCAGACTCGCGGTCCCGACCCACCAGCTCCCGGCCTGGTCGGCGAAGAGACCGGTGATCACGACGGCGATGGCCGCCGGGTTGAACAGATGGATCTGATGAACCGCCAGGATGTACTTCGAGGCGATCGCCAGGATCGACGCCCACGCCAGGAAGGCATACTCCTCCGGCAGCTGGGCCGGTCCGACGATGAGCGCCAGGATCAGGCCGGTGATCACCGCCGAATCGTGGTTCACCGGCGACTGGAAGGTCCGGGCGAAGAGGACGTTCACCGCCCAGCACGTCCCCACGGCGACCAGGGTCGTGCCGAGCAGAGCGGTCACCGGGTAATCGAGGACCCCCAGCCCGCTCTCGACCACGGCGATGCCCAGCAGGGCGATCAGGTAGCAGGTCACCAGCCGGTACATCGTCACCCGGTCCAGCCAGCGACCCGGTAGCGCGAGAAGCCTATCCAGCGTCGTCACGGAAACCCTCCGTGAAGTGGGCCAGGCCGTCGGCGGTGATCGCGTACCCCTCGAACCCGGGACGGGCGGCAATGAACGAGAGCCCCTCCCGACCCATCGCAAAGGCCGCGGTCGCGAAGCGGTCCGCATCGAAGATGGACGGCCCGATGACCGTCAGACTCACGACGTCACTGGCGAGGGAACCAGCCTGGCGAGGGTTGTAGATATGCTGGCCGCGCACCGCCGTACCGGACGTGGCCACCCCTCGACCGGAAATGGCCAGCACCTTGACCAGCTCATCCCGCTGAAACGGATTGCGGATACCGACCCGCCACGGTTGCCCATGGCTGTTCTGACCAATGGCCTGCACATCTCCTCCGGCGTCGACGAAATAGTTCGTCAGTCCGCGCTCGCCAAGCAGCGTGCCGCAGCGCTCGACGGCCCAGCCCTTGACCAGGCCCGAGGGGTCGAGTCGTCCGTCTCGCATGGCGTTGAAGTACCCATCGGTCTCCACCCGCGTCTGTTCACAGGTCTCCAGAACCCATGCGAAATCGTCGCTGATCGCGTCGAGACCGAGCTCGCCGCTGTTCAGGCGGGACACCTCGCTCGTGTCGCGGTAGGGACTGAATCGTCGATCGACGGTCTCCAGCCACGACGCGACCGCCGCCACGTCCCCCTCGTCCGCCCACGCGTCCTGCAGGCAGACGGTGATGGGCATCCCCATCTGGAGCCAGGTTCGCCTGATCATGATGTTGCCTGCTTCAACGCAGAGGTGAGCGACTGAATGAACGCGTCCGACGTATCGGTCGCACCGGTGACGACATCCACCTCGGCCCGCTGCGACTGGAGCGCTTCCTGCGACAGGATCGGCATCGCCCGGTCGTTGATGGTACGGGAGCGGCTTCGATGATCGGGGTGCTGCAGGAACTGCACGTCACTGATCTCGCCGTTGGCGATGAGGGCCTGCACCTCGACCGTCCCCCAGCCCGCATCCGCCGGGGTCCCGGTATAGGTGCCATCGAGATAGGCTCCCGTCGACGACGGACTCGGACTAGGCTCGGATGACGAGACCGAGGACGTCTTGCCCGGCGACTGGCTCGGCTGGTCCGAGGGGCTCGGGTTCGCCGAACCGGACGACCGGCCAGCCGGCGAACCGGACGACTGGCCAGCCGGCACGGTCGTCACGTACGCGGCGACGACCGTGGACTCGACCGTCGACTGTGTCCGCGCCTGCACGGCGTACAGCGCGAACAGCACGATGACGGATAACGACAGCGCCGCTTTCTTCAACGTTCTCAACATGCGTCAGCCCCCAGGGTGGCAATGCGCGAGCAGGACCGAGGGCGATCGCTCTCCTCATGCAGGCATCCTAGGTGCTGTTGCTGAACGGATGCTGAACGGTTGCTGAAGAGAGCGTCCTGTCTCCATGGGACCACCCAGCCGGGGCCGCTTGGGCCGCACCTGGACCTCCGCTCCTTCTGACCGTCCGGTGGCAAGAGCCGGGCGATCCGCGGCGGCGGTCGATGCTGACCTGCGTCGCGTGGTACCGCACGTCCGGCGACCACAGCCGCAAGGGAATGGATTATTAGACGCTTACGTATGGTAATATTCGCTGCGCAGACGACCCTCTCGGCAGCAGCTCGGAAGAAACCGGCTGGATGACGTCCGGAGCGGACCACGTTCGGCTGGTCGATCGTGCGACACACTGGAGACGACATGACGGACACGACGGATATGAACGACTACAACCAGCGGGTGATCACGGAGTTCCGGGCCAACGACGGTCAGATCGCCGGGCTGCCGCCGGCGAGCCCGATCCTGCTCCTGCACACGGTTGGCGCGAAGAGCGGCCGTGACCTGGTCTCGCCGCTGGTCTACCACCGCGACGGTGAGCGGTTCTACATCTTCGCCTCGGCCAACGGCGCCGACCGGAGCCCGGCCTGGTATCACAACCTCGTCGCCAACCCGGATGTGACCATCGAGTGGGAGACCGAGAACCTCCCGCTGCGGGCGTCGGTAGTGATCGGCGCCGAACGGGACCGGATCTACGCGGAACAAGTCGAACGCGCCTCGCAGTTCGGCGACTACCAGCGCAAGACGAGCCGGGTGATCCCGGTCGTCGCGCTTGACCCGGCCTGACCGACCTTCGTCGCACCGCGAAGGACATCGACTCAAGAGCGACCGGCGATAGGCCAGACGCACGTCCACTCGATAGGCTGCTTCCCCCAGCGGAGATGAGGGTTCAGCTGGTCTGGCGAAACCCGAACCGGACCTGGTGCCGATCGCTCTGGTTCGATGGCGTCTGAACCTGGGTTGGGCGTCGCCGGGACGCGATCGCCCTCCCTTACCCTGGTTGCATCGCGGTTAGAGAGGCGGCGCGTTCGGATTCGGGTGCAGATCGACGAACTGGTTCGACACCCACTGGGTCTCGTCCGCGTTGATGGCAATCCAGATCGAGCCATCCGTGGCGGTCGCACGGTTGTGGAACGTGACGAGGTCGTGGAAGGACCGCGTCCCGACGATCGCGCTGGTCAGGCTCGGACCAGAACGGACGTTGAGCACATCCGCGGTCACCGTGAGATTGATGATCTCGTTATCGGGTGGCGTCGGCGTACCGCCACCACCGCCGTTCGCGACGAGGTACTGACCAGCGACCCAGCCAAAGTTGTCGACCGGATACCAGGTGTAGCCGTCAGCCACAGTGGCGTCACCAGTGACGAGGGCGACCGTGCCGGACCCGTAGACGGTGAGGACCGAGGCCGTGATGGACGGCAGTGACCGGACGTTGAGCAGGTCGGTGCTGACCACGACCGATTCACCGTAGACGAACCCACCCGTGGCTGGAGTCGTCGGCGTGGTGGGGTTACTCGGAGCGGACCCCCTGACGAAACCCTGAACGAGCCAGCCGGTGGTGCCAGTGCTCAACTGGGCCTCGTACCAGACGTAGCCATCTGCCGTCACCGAGTCGCCGAGTATTCTAACGTAGGTGTTATAGGGAAGCGTCGTGATGATCGGACCGCTCAGACTCGGTGTTGCCCGGAAATTGAGGAAATCGACATCGGTGAATGCCGGCTCACCCGGCTGACCATCTTCCGCGGCCACGGTGGGAACGATCGAACCGACTCCCGCTGCCACTCCACCGAACACCAGTGACACTCCCATCACTGCTGCCGCCATGTGCCTGACGAATCGCATGTCGCGCATTTCCCCAACCCTCGATCTGTTCCCCACACCGTTCGTCCACTCCCCAGCGTACGAACGTTATGCGCTTTTCACCCTAGCGTAGGTGACCGGATGTCACCAGTGCCTGATAACCCGTTCTCGGACCAATTCGAGGCCCTGAACCCGAAATACGTACTCCTACGTAGTAGGCCAGGTGCTTCACCTGGTTCGGGAGCCACCGGCGCAAGACGAGCCGCGTCATCCCGGTCGTCGCCCTCGAACCGGCCCGATTCGGATGATCGCTCGAGAGGGGCGAACGTCCGGTATCAGGCAGCAGGAACGCGGACTGGCTGCTTCCGTGAGCCCACTTCGTCGTCGCCACACGGAGATCACTGCCAGACGGTCGTTCGATGAACCCGATCGTTCAACGTACGTATTTGAGGCTTGTTCCCAAAGGGTCGGTTGTCATTCGTGATGGGGTTCGGTAGGCTCTTTGGGCCGGATGCGCCGGTATCCCCCCTCTCGTGTCGGAGAAGTTCATGCGGGTGCTCAACGTGGGGTGGCGTGGCCTTGGTCTGTTCGCTCTGGTTCTCGGTCTCCTGGGGCCGCTGTCGGCGTCCGCCCAATCAGGGTCGTCCGACGAGAATCTGCTGACGATCGGCGCCATCATCTGCGATGTCGAGGAGCCAACGGCGCCGGGCACGGCTCCGCTTCCCTGCGAGCCGTTCAGCGACGCGCTGGTTACGGTGACCGCCGATGCCGATGGCTCGGTCACCGGCGACTGCGCGCTGGACCTGGTTGCCTCCGGACGTCAGTCGTTGTGCGCTGTGCGGATCCCGTTCGAGGCGTCGTACACCGTGACCCTCGATGAAGCTGCCGTGCCGGATGGGTATCGGCTGGCGGAGAATGGCATCCCGATCGACGTCGGCACCATCCCGACGGGTGGCGGCGACGGACCAGCCATCAACTTCCGGCTCTACCTGATCGATCTCGAGGCTGGGTCAGCGTCGACGACGACCGAGTCTCCCGCTGCGCAGCCAACGACGGAGCCGACGGCCGTTCCCGGCTCGGCCGGTACCGGCAGCCCGGCGGCCATCTACACGGGCGACTGTGATATCAACGACTTCTCCGCCGACCCGGTCGCCGTTCTGAGCGAAGTGACGGCTCCCGATGGCGACACGGCTGGCGCGGACACCGCTTCGGCCGTGGAGACGTCCTTCACCACACTGGACCTGCCGCTTGACGACGTCCTGGCTGACGACCATGTCCTCGTTGTCTTCGATGAGGATGACGAGACCGTGCCACTGGCTTGTGGGCCGATCGGCGGCATCGTCACCGATGACGGGTCGCTTGCCGTGGGTCTGCCTCTGGTCGGAGACTCCCTATTCTCAGGCGTGGCTTATCTCACTGAGGACGGTGACCAGACGCAGGCAACCATCTTCCTGGTCGAGAACCTGACCGGCGTGGACAAGACGCCTGAGGCGTAGGGTCGTGCCGATCGTACGGCCAACGCTCTTCGCACCTGAGTTTGAGCGGCGTACGTATTTTCGGCGAGACGCTGGAACTACGTATGCGGCTCGACTATCGGCTCAGTACACTCTTCAAGTTGGATGCGCCGGTATTCCCCCTCTCGTGTCGGAGAAGTTCATGCGGACCCTAATCACCGTCCTCGGAAGCTTCGGTCTGTTCGCTCTCCTCGTTGGCCTTCTCGCTCCACTCTCCGTGTCGGCTACCGCTCAGGGTGACTCGTCGGGTCAATACGCCGTTGTCGTCGTCAGTTCGATCTGCGACGCCTCTCCCAATGAAACGGTTGACTTCACCTGTGAAGCCCTTCCGGGAGCGACCATCCTGTTCACGAGCGAAGGGGGTTCGGTGATCGGTAGCTGCGTCACCGAACTGACGACGTACCAGGGGGCCCCGTCGGCGTCCTGCTCCCTCCTGGTGAACTACGGAGCCACCGTGGTCGTGAGCCAGGACCCGACCACGGTCCCGGACGGTTATGTGCTTACCCAGAACAATGTGCTCTTTATCGCTCCGGACGCCGATTCAGGGTCGACCGGCGGATCGGCGGCAGGAAACGTCGGCATCTTCAGCGTCCTGAGTGAGGTGCCATCACAAACTCCGTCGAACCCAGAGTCGATCCCCGACGGGTTCATCAATACCTACCTCTGTGACACCGATCCCGGTCCCCGAGCTCCAGCAACGGATCGCCCATTCCCGAGCGACTGCGAAGCGGTGGAAGACATCCGGGTGGTGGCATCGCTTGAGGATGGGACCGTACTGGACTCCTGCACGACGGTGGCTGGCGCCTGCGATCTCTCGAACCTTCCGTACTGCCCTGACTACTCGCTGGTGTTCACTGAGGACGTCATGACCCTCCCGAACGGCTATGCACCGCGAGAGAACCCGATCCTCGCTGGAAACTGCACTGAGTTTCGGGGAGTCAGTTTCTACAACGTCGCGACAGATGCCGCGGCCGGTGCATCGCCGAGTGGGTCAGCGACCGAGACGTTGACGGCCGAGACCGACGGCAGCAACGCGGCGATCTACGCCGGCGATTGCGACGCTGACTTCTCCGTTGATCCCGTCGCCACGCTGACCAATGTCCGCCAGCCGTCAGGGGACGTCGAAGGGGCGGACGGCGCCTCGGCGGTCGAGACGTCCTCCACAACACTGGACTTGTCGCTCAATGATGTTCTCGCCCAGGACCATGTCCTTGTCGTCTTCGATGAGGATGATGACACCGTTCCTCTGGTCTGCGGGCCTGTGGGCGGAATCGTCTCGGAGGACGGAGCCCTCGTTGTTGCCTTGCCTGCAGTCGGAGCGTCCCGGTACTCCGGTGTCGCGTATCTAAGCGAGGACGGCGATCAAACTCAGGCAACGATCTTCCTGGCCGAGGATCTGTCGGCCGACTTTACGCCGGCGGCCTGATCGGCACCAGCGCAGCGGATCAGGTGGTCCGCCGTGTGAATGCCTATGATGCACGAAGGCAACAAGAAGGCCCGGTCCTGCTTAATGCGGGACCGGGCCTTCGTTCATTGTTGCCGCTGCGCGTCAGGCGAGATCAGACGGTAAGTCCCACCAGGACCCACTGCGTCCTCGCCGGGTTGATCGCGATCCACTGGGCATTGGCATCGCCGCCGAAGTCATACACGTCCACGACCGTCCCATAGAACAAGGTGCTGACGATCGCACCGCTCGTGCTGGGGGACGAGCGCACATTCGCCACGTCCACATTGATCGTCTTCTGAAGCGTCTCGTAGATGCTGAGGTAGTCACCGGCGACCCAGCCAAGGTTGTCGACCGCGTACCAGGTGTAGCCGTCCGCCACGGTCGGTCCGCCCGTGATGACGCTGAGCGTGCCACTGGTGTAGACGGTAACAACGGACGCACTGAGCGAGGGCGCGGACCGCACATTGAGCGCATCCGTCCGGACATGGACGTAGGCGTTGTAGGCGAAGCTCACGCCCGATCCATCACCACCGGCGCCACTCGTCCCACCGTCATCTTCGGGAGGGTAGACGCCGTCGCGACAGCCACAGGCGTTCAACCAGAGGTACGCACCGGAGACCCAGCCGTAGTTGTCGATCGGATACCAGGTGATGTTGTCAGCGACCGTGGGATCGCCGGTGATCGTTGCCGTCGTGCCATAGCCATAGACCGTCAGGACTGACGCGTTGATGGATGGACTCGACCGCACATTGAGCAGGTCCGTGCTCACCATCACCGGGTCGCCATAGAGAAAGCCACCGGTTGGGGTCGCCGGCGTGCCAGGGGTGACCGGCCCATTCGGCGGCGTCGTGCCCAGGATGAAGCCAGCAACGGACCAGCCAGAGGTGCCGTTGCTCAACTCGATCGGGTACCAAGCGTATCCGTCCACGTCGACCGACGCACCCGTGATCGTGATGACCGTTCCGTAGCCGAGCGTGGTGACGATCGGAGTGCTCAGTCCAGGAGTGGCCCGGACGTTAAGGGCATCGACCGCGATGACTGCCGACGCGCTGGCGACGCTCTCCTGGGCTGCCGCTCGGGGCATGACGACGACGGCTGACGTGCCGAGGAGCAGCGAGGTGCTCAGAACGACGGCTGCGAGATGGCGGGCGCCACGCATTGCGGGATCTCCTGTAGACGGCGGGAAACGGAGCCTGGGTAAGGTACGCCCAGGCAATGAAGCATGGATGGTCGGCAGCACCAACGTTGCCGGCTAACCGGGAGATTATCGCAGAGACTGACCACGTACGAGCAGTCGTTAGAATTACGTATTTTTGTGAGGGCAGCGCGAATCAGGACCTTCGTGGCACTGATCGTCCGACGGATGGCGACGCACCGGAGTTGACCGGTGTCCCCCTCTCATCGCTCCCGTTGGAGGTGTCATGTCCTTGCGACCGCTCCCCATCTCACTGCTCGGCATCGTCGTACTACTCGCCTTGGCACTCGTGCCGCGCTCTGCGGCGATCGCTGCTCAGGATGGTGGTCCAGCCGGCTATTCACTGACGATCGGCGCGTCGCAGTGTGACGGTGTCACCGCAGAGGCTACGTGCGTCCCGTTGTCCGGGTTGGCTGTCTCTACCGAGTCGGACAATGGTGACCCCTCTGAGACGTGCGTCACCCAGCCGCCCGACGATGCGTCCAGCTCCGACGCGCTGTGTGAGGTCATGGTTCGGTTTGATAGTTCAGGATTGGTCTCGGCCGACCTGGCAACTGCCCCTACGGGGTACAAGATCGTGGTGCCGTCGATCAGCTTCAGCGCTCCGGCGCCCGACGAGGAAGCGCTGAACTTCCCTGACGTGGGCTTTACCGCCGTACCCGAGGACGCGCAAGTCCCCGGCCTCGATGTGGAAAGTCTCGCGATTGGCGCGGTCATCTGCGACGACCAACCCGGAACCGGTACGGACGCGGCAGCGATCACCTGCGAGGCGTTCGGCGATGCGACCGTCACCGTCACCGTGACCGACGATGCTGGCGACGTTGTTGGATCCTGCACGCTGGAGCAGTTCGACACGCCGAATGGCGGGTCGTCGGCATCCTGTGGAGTACCGGTGCCGTTCAATGCCACCTACGCGGTGACGATTGATGAGGCGGCCGTCCCCGACGGGTATGTCGTCGAGGAGAACCCGATCAGCTTCACCGCCACGGACCGCGAGCAGGGAGGTGGCGATGGACCAGACATCTCGTTCGCGCTCTATCCTGATCCGGCGGGTGCTGCCACGACAGATGGCGACGAGTCTGCTGATCCAAGTGCTGATGCGTCCGCTGACTCCAGCACAGCCCCCGGCGCGGCTGGCACGGGCAGGCCGGCGGCAATCTTCGCTGGCGACTGTGACACGGTCGACGTCACGGGCGACCCGGTGGCCGACCTGAGCGAGACCACTGCTCCCGAGGGCGACACGCAGGGAGCGGACGACGCTTCAGCTGTCGAGACCTCGTTCACCACGCTCGACCTGCCACTGGACGACATCCTGGCCGAGGACCATGTGCTGGTCGTCTTCGACGAGGACGACGACACCGTCCCACTCGCCTGCGGGACCATCGGCGGTATCGTCACCGACGACGGCTCACTGGCCTTCGGGCTACCGGCCGGCGGCGACTCGCTGTTCTTCGGGGTGGCCTACCTGACCGAGGACGGCGATCAGACGGAGGCGACGATCTTCCTGGCCGAGGATCTGTCACCCAACGCCGCGCCGGCCAACTAGTCTCTAACTACACCTGAAGGAGTACGTCATGTCCCGGCTCAGCTCAGCCGCCCGCGTCACTGCCGCCCTCGCGATCCTGCTCACGCTCGTCGCTGGCTTCATCGCGTCTGGTACGGCTGCCCAGGGCGGAAACCGGATCACCGTGGCGGTTGACGTCTATCAGTTCGACCAGTCGCTCAGTGAGTACGACGCCTTCCCGCAGCCCTACACCTACGGCCAGTCCGGGCCGCCCGATCAGCAGGCGCTTTCGCCGGCGGCCAACGCGGGAACGGTGCTGGCGTTCAGGGAGGATGGTCCGATCGTCGGTCAGGCGGATTTCGGCCCCGACGGGACGGCCACGCTCGACCTCCCGGTCGGCCCGTTCTTCATCAGCATCACCGGTGACGACGGCCCTGGCTCCTACGTCGATCAAGGAACCGCCGACACCAACTGGGTCATCATCATCAACCCGACCGCCGGGCAGGGGCCGGCCGAGCCAACCAGTGCGCCGACGGTTCCGGCCGCCGAGCCGACTGCGACGGCTGAGGGCGGCACGGGAGAGAACCCGGCGAATGCTGAGCCGACAGGCACGACGGCGGCTGACACGGCTGATGTCGACGAGTCTGCTGATCCGAGCGCTGATGCGTCCGCTGACTCCGGCGCCGATCCCAGCGCCGCACCCGGCGCGGCCGGCACCGGTAGCACGGCGGCAATCTACTCTGGCACCTGTGACACGGCCGCCTTCACAGGCAACCCCGTGGCTGTGCTGAGCGAGACCACTGCTCCCGAAGGTGAGTCGCAGGGCGCGGATGACGCCTCTGCCGTGGAAATCTCGACCACGACGCTGGACCTGCCCCTTGATGACATCCTCGCCGAGGATCACGTCCTGGTCGTTTTTGATGACGGCGACGACACAGTGGTCCTGGGCTGTGGACCGATCGGCGGGATCATAACGGAGGACGGCACGCTGGCCTTCGGCTTGGCAGCCGTTGATGAGTCCCGGTTCTCGGGTGTGGCCTACTTGACCAAGGACGGCGACCAGACGCAGGCGACGATCTTCCTGGCCGAGAACCTCTCCGGGGCGGAGGGGACGCCCGAGGCCTGATCGGCTGTGCGATCATCTGCCCGGTTCGTAAGGACGACCGGCTGCCTGGGCTGCAACGTCCGGTCAGCTAGTCCTGCCGGCAACTTCGTTCACCGACGGCTGCATCGGACTGACCAGAACGATGAGCGGAGCGCGGCGCCGTCGTCCACACCGATCGTCAGGAGGTCACATGGCCGCCACGTCACCACGGATCGCCATCGTCACCGGGGGCGGCAGCGGGATCGGGGCGGCGGTCGGTCTCGCCCTCGCCGGGGTGGGCTGGACCCTCGTCCTGGCGGGCCGGCGCCGGGCGGCGCTGGACGCGACGGTCGCGGCCGGTCTCGACCTGCCCGGAGAGCTTCACGCGGTCCCGACCGACGTCACCGACGAAGACAGTGTCCGCGCGCTGTTCGACGGGACCGTCGCCCGTCACGGCCGGGTCGACCTCCTCTTCAACAACGCCGGCATCGGCGCCCCGGCGGTCGACCTCGACGCCCTCGACCTGGAGACGTGGAACCGGGTCGTCGCGGTGAATCTGACCGGCGCCTTCCTCTGCACCCGGGAGGCGTTCCGCGTCATGCGCCAGCAGCGGCCCCAGGGTGGCCGGATCATCAACAACGGCTCGATCTCCGCGCACGCCCCCCGGCCGCGCTCGATCGCCTACACCGCCACCAAGCACGCCATCACCGGTCTGACGCGATCGACCGCGCTCGATGGCCGGCCCTTCGACATCGCCTGCGGCCAGATCGACATCGGCAATGCCGCGACCGACATGGGCAGCGGGGTGGCGACCGGGGCGGCCCAGCCGGACGGCAGCGTCCGCGAGGAGCCGCTGATGGACGTCGCCGAGGTGGGCCGCGCGGTCCGCTACATGGCCGACCTCCCCCTCGACGCCAATGTCGCGACGATGACCGTGATGGCCACGAAGATGCCGTTCATCGGCCGGGGCTAGCCAGGGATCGCACCGGAGACTGCGACACATGGACCCACTGCACGAGGACCGTACCCCCGCGACCGCCTGGCTGCGGGACCGCACGGTCGTCCGGTACCCCGACCCGGCCATCGAGATCGTCGACGAGCGGTTCCGGGCCCTGGTGGTCTGGAACGACCTCGTCGAGCGGCTCTGGACCGGCGGGCGCTGGCTGGAAGGACCGGTCTGGTTCGGCGACGCCCGCTCCCTGCTGTTCTCCGACATCCCCAATGACCGGATGCTGCGCTGGGACGAGTCCACCGGCATCGTGACCACGTTCCGGCAGCCGTCCCACCACAGCAACGGGAACACCCGCGACCGCCAGGGCCGCCTCGTCACCTGCGAGCATCTCACCCGGCGCGTGACCCGGACCGAACACGACGGGACCATCACGGTTCTGATGGACCGCCACGACGGCCAGCCCCTGAACGCTCCCAATGACGTCGTGGCCCACTCCGACGGGTCGGTCTGGTTCACCGATCCGGGCTGGGGCATCGCTGGCCACTACGAGGGCGACCGGGCGGCCGAGGCGATTCCCCGCGCCGTCTACCGCATCGATCCCGGCACGGGCGTGGGCGTGCCGGTCATCACCGAGATGGACCGGCCCAACGGCCTCTGCTTCTCCCCGGACGAGTCCCGGCTCTACGTCGTCGACGTCGACCAGATCCGGGTCTTCGACCTCGATGGCACGTGGCCCACGAACGGCCGGGTCTTCGTCGACCTGAGCGGACCGGGCGGCTCCGACGGGATTCGCACCGACCGGGACGGCAATGTCTGGGCCGCGGCCAGCGGCGGAGCCGGCTTCGATGGGGTCCACTGCTACAGCCCCGGCGGCGAGTTGCTCGGCATGATCCACCTGCCGGAGACCTGCGCCAACCTCTGCTTCGGCGGGGTGAAGAAGAACCGGCTGTTCATGGTCGCCAGCCGGTCGCTCTACAGCGTCCATGTCGAGGCGCAGGGAGCGCAGCACCCCTGATCCCGGACCGGGTCGACCCGCCGGCTGCAGCCCCTGGGCATGGTACGGCCGCTGCGAACGGGTCGGCGTCATCGTCACGATCGAGGCCGGGAAGATCAGCGGCGTGGGAACGTCGCCCCATCATGTGGCCCGCCCCTGATGCATCGGTCGACGAACGGATGTCGCGGTTGACCGAAACGATGGGTGTTCGTCATGCGTCCTGACCATTGCGACCCTGTCTGACGACGCTCCATGGGGAGCGCGGCGTGGTCTGCAAGGGAGTCATAGCCCCATGCGACGAACACACTCGCTCGTTCGCGTCCTGACGGTTCTCGGGATGGCGATGGCCGTCATCCTGGTCGGCCACCATGCCCAACGCGCGTCGGGGCAGGCGGCCGGAGTGACGGCCGTCATCGTCGTCTCGGTGGTCTCGGACGATCCCGCCGACACCCGGTTTCAGGTGCCCTACACGTACCTTGCCGATGCTGGAACCCTTGACGGCGTCACGCCCTCGGCGGCCGGGTCGGAGACCTATCAGGTCTATGACGGTGACACGGGCGACATCCTCAACACCCAGGCCGTCGGCGCCGATGCGACCGTGACCCTGACCTTCGATGCCGGGCCCAACCGCTCCGTCATCAACATCGACGACCCCGGCGATGGCTACGGGCCGGTCGGCGGGAACAACACGGTGACGGTCGTGGTCAATCCCGGCGCCGGGACGGAGCCAGCGGCTGAAGCGACCACTGCACCGACCGTCGATGTGACCACGGCTCCGACGGATCAGCCGACCGCGGTGCCGGCGACCGAGTCGACCGTCGAACCGGATGGGAGTCAGGCCGGCATCTACGCCGGGACCTGCGACGCCGGCGACTTCGGGGACTCGATCGCGGACCTGACCGGCGTCGGCACACCAACAGGTGACGAGCAGGGCGCGGCTGCCTTCGCCCCGGTCCGGACATCGTACAGCGACGTCGACGTGTCGCTGGACGACCTGCTCGCCGACGATCAAGTGGTCGTCGTCTTCGATGAGAACGACGACACCGTTCCCATCGCCTGCGGCGCGGTCGGCGGGATCGTCGCGGACGACGGGTCGCTCTCGTTCGGCCTGCCGGCCGTCGCGGACTCCGGCTTCTCCGGCGTCGCCTATCTCGCGCCCGACGGCGATGCCACGAGCGTCACGATCTTCCTGGCGGAGACCGTCACTGAAGCGAGCGCGACCCCCGAGGCGTAGTCCATCTCCAGGTCGAGGCGTCCTTTAGCACCCGACAGGCCAACCGTTCGGGGCAGGATCAATCGTCAATCGAACGCGGCGGGATGCCGGCCCCAGGCATGGAGGCCGGCGTCTCGCCGCATCCGGTGTTGTGGCAGGTCGCCGATGCGTCAGTGCGACCGGGCCGCCCGGCTGCCGAGGCCGAGGCGGGCGACCAGCCAGATCGTGAGGACCGCCGCGACGACGACCTGCGCCCCATCGAACAGGGCGAACGCCCAGCTCTCGGCCAGCTCCCCGCTCAGCCAGGCCGCGAAGACCCCGACGACGACGGCCGCGACCGCGATGACCGCGGCTCGCACGGCGGTGCTCCGTGGGGCGAAGTGGGCGAGCAGGACGCCGATGACGACGCCGGAGAAGAGCGGAATGATCTCGTACACGGCTGCTGTCCTCACTCGATGATGCATTGAACCGTATCGAGCCGATCGATCGCGGGCTGGTCTGGACCAAGTTCCGGGATGGCTGGTCCGGTCGACACCCTCCTCCACCAATGGCCTCACCCCTCCTGTTCGACGACAGGAGACGACACGCGGCCGAACATCGGACAACGATAGAAGCCGTCCCGGCGGTTGTAAATACCCCACCGGCGGCCGTGTTGGGCAGTCCGACTACCTGGGGCCAGATCGACGAAAGACGTCCCTTCATCGTCCCGTTCTTAAACACCACAAAGTGTTGACACCTCCGCCCGAGCCAGCCGCTAGGCTGTTCGCGCCGTCCCGCCTGGCGGCACGCACGAAGGAGATGTCCTCACATGACCGATCAGCTCCAGACCCCCACCGTCCGGCGCCGCACCCTGCTGCGGACTGCCCTCATCGCCCCGGTCGCCGGCGCGGCCATCGTCCCCGGCTCACACGGCGCAGCCGCCTCGGCGAGCGGCCCGACCCGGCAGATCGACGTCGACCCGAGCAACCACCGGTTCACCATCGCCGTCCTGCCCGACAGTCAGTACCTCTACGACGAGGACAGCTCCATCCCCGAGCCGCTGGAGACCACCTTCGCCTGGCTGGTCCGGGAGCGCGAGGCCCGCAACATCGTCTTCATGACCCAGATCGGCGACGTCGTCGAGCACGGCAGCGACCTCGAGCTCGGCCTGGCCGACGAGACCTTCCGGCTGATCGACAACCAGCTCCCCTACAGCGTCCTGGTCGGCAACCATGACGTCGACGGCTCGACCGACGACCAGCGCGGCCCGACCGTCTGGCTGTCCGCCTTCGGTCCGGACCGGTTCGCCGACTCCCCGACCCTCCAGGGTGCCGCGCCGGGCGACTACAACACGTATCACGTCCTGACCGCCGGTGGCCGCGAGTGGCTCGTCTTCGCGCTGGACTGGCGTGTCACACCCGGCACGATCGACTGGGCCCAGGGCGTGATCGACGCCCATCCGCACCTTCCGGTCATCCTGACCACCCACGACTTCGTCTCCGCCGGCAGCGACGGCGAGGCCGAGCTGTCCGAGCACGGCACGATGCTCTGGGATGGCCTCGTCCGCGCCAACGACCAGATCTTCCTGACGATCAACGGCCACTACTGGCCGACCGGACGGACGGTGCTGACGAACGACGCCGGCAACGCCGTCCACGCCCACATCACCAACTACCAGGACCGCTACTTCGGCGGCGGCGGGATGATCCGGCTCTACACGTTCGACCTGGCGCGCAACGTGATCGACGTCGAGACCTTCTCGCCGTGGCTGAAGGAACGCGCCGCCGGCGCCGCGCCGGCCCCGCTGGAGGCCGAGTCTGCCGAGCTGAGCGGGCCGATCGAGCGGTTCACCGTCGAGCTGCCCTTCCGGGAGCGCTTCGCCGGGTTCTCCCCTCGGATCCTGCCCGCCACCCGCCCGCCCGCCGCCGTCCTGCTGGACGGCACCGAGGCCTACTGGCGCTTCGACAACGCCGGACTCGCCACGCCCGGCGGCGGCGCGGTCCCCGATGGCACCGTCGCCCGCGACCTCTCCGGCAACGGCAACGACCTGACCGTCCAGCGGCTGCCCAACAGCGGTCCGATCGCGCTGACCTGGTCCGCCGAGCACCACGACGGCCAGCCGGCCCACGCCAGCCTTCGCTTCGGCGGCGGCCAGTCGCCAGCCCGCGGGGCGTTGCTGCGGACCGGTGCCGACGCCCCGCTCAACAGCCAGACCTTCGACGAGGGCTACACGATCGAGGCATTCGTCAAGTTCCCGGCGACGTACGATGAGCGCCACGCCTGGATGGGCCTCCTGAGCTGGGAGGGTCGCAACGGCGACGCCGGCAAGACCAGTGGCTACTCCCAGGACGAGCCGACGTGCAGCATCAACCTGTCGCCGGAGCAGTTCCTCCAGTACGTCGTCTACCCGAGGAACGCCGACGTCGACCCGACGTCCTGGAGCCACGCCCTCCCGCTGGATCGCTGGATGCACATCGCCGTCGTCAACGATGGTCGTCAAACGGCGATCTACATCGACGGTTCCAGGATCGCCCGCAACCCGACCCAGGAGTCGCGCGGCATCACGACGATGGGCCAGCCGTTCGTCCTGGGCGGGACGGGTTCCAATAACGCGTACGGTCAGGGCTTCTACGGCTGGATCGGCGACGTCCGGATCGTCTCCCGCGCCCTCACGCCGCAGGAGTTCCTGACACCGTTCGCCTGACGGCGATGCCTGGCTTTGATGGAGATCGCGGAATGGCCTCGGTAGTGTTCGGCCATCTGGTCCCGGCCATACCTGGCCTGGCTCAGGACCGGCGCCGCGCGTCGCGTCGAACATGGGTGAACCATCGCCGGCCCGGTGGATGCCACCAGCCCATCGTCGATTCGATTCCCCCCAGCGTGACCGTTGGGAAACAGGTTGGGGGGACAATTCCGGCACCGGCGAAGCGAACGATCCCGCCCGTCGCATTGGCGATCGCGGAACGTCATCGGTCGTCATGACGCCCAGCGCCGGTCCTGCGCCGGGCCGTTTAAGGCCGGGGCCAACGACCGGTTCACGTTGAGTCGCCCGGCGGATCGATCGCCGTCCGCAGCACCGCCACCGAAGCCGCGACCTCGGCTGCGACGAGGCTGTGCAGGACGAGCGGCCCGTCGAAGCCGATTCCTCGCAGCAGCTCGACGTGCCGCTCCCACGGGACGATCCCCTGCCCGGCGGCGCGGAACCGGCCGGCGGCGTCGATGTCCTTGGCGTGGGTCGCGACGATCCGGGGGCCCAGCAGGTCGAACGCCTCGGTGAGGACCTCGTCTGGCGCCCGGTCCATCGCGCCGGCGAGGATGTTGGCCGGGTCCATCACGACGGCCAGCCGCGGGTGCCGCAACTCGTCGAGCAGTGCCCGGCCCCGGCGGGCGTCCCGGACGATATTCGCCGGCTCGGGCTCGAAGGCGAGCGTGACGTCATGCTCGCTGGCGATCCCGAGCGCCACTCCGAGCGTCGCCAGCAGGTCGGCCCAGGCTGCCGGGGTCCCGTTGTCCGGGTGGGAGCGCCACATGTCCTCCGGGTCGCGGGTGCCGGTGCAGATCGTGATGACCGGCACCCCCATCGGCCGGGCCGCCGCCGCCAGCACCCGGAACCGGGCCAGGTCCCGCTCCCGGACCGCCGCGTCCGGGTGGGCCATGTTGAAGGTCCCGGACAGGGCGGTGATGGCGACGCCGTGCTCCGCGCAGGCGGCGCGAATCAGTCCGGGCAAGTCCTCCGGAATCACGTCCGGCAGCATCGGTAGCCCGACGCTCTCCAGGTCGAACTGGACCGCGTCGACCCCGGCCCGCGTCACCGCCGCCAGCGTCTCGTCGAGCGATGGCCGGGTGAAGACCGTCGAGAAGATACCGGGCCGAATCCCTGTCGTCGTCACGGTCTCCTCCTGTCGGGTGAGTCTGCGACCCCATGATGGCATGGTCGGGCCGGGAGCGGAGTTTTCGGCGACAATGCCGCGGCTACGCCCGGAATGACCGGCGGGATCACGACGCCCGCCGAGGGTGGACGGGATGACGCCGGTGTTCGACTTCGCCCGGTTCGGCGACGACCTCTCCCGCGCCTACGATCGCCACATCGTCGATGACGGCAAGCAGCTCCAGCTGCTGATCCTCGTCACCTTCCTGCTAACCTTCACCACCGTCCGGATCATCACCCACGCCATCCGGGCCGGGCGCTGGCGGCGGGTGTTCCACAACCTGTCGTCGCCGGGCGGCACCCACTTCCACCACCTCGTGCCCGGCATCGTCCTGCTGCTCGTCAGCGGGTACCTCGGGATCGGGCTGGAGGACGACGGCTACCGGGTCCCGTTCGCCATCCTCTTCGGTGTCGGCGCCGCCCTGACGCTGGACGAGTTCGCCCTCTGGCTGCACCTGCAGGACGTCCACTGGGCCAAGGAGGGGCGGTAGAGCATCGACGCCATCGTGATCGTCGCGACCCTGATCGGGCTCGGCATCCTCGGCAGCGGCTTCTGGCTCGATGTCGTCCGGGCGATCGGCCGACTGCTCGGACTGCTCCAGGCGACGAGGGCTCGCGCAAATCCCGTTCGTCCCTCGGTCCTGGGCGATCCGGCCTGTGGATCCCGCCTGAATGTCCTCGTTTCGATGCCTGTCCATCAACGGATCAGGTGCGTGCCCGAAGGACGCCGTCAACGACAGGAGCCTGGGCGTTGATGCCCAGGCTCTTGCCGTTGCCTCTTCGCATGCCGGCTCCGGAAAGTCGTGACGGAGGGCGGAGACGTCGACGATCCTCCCCGCCCTCCGCGGTCGTCTCACGAGATTACCGATTCGTCGTGCGGCGGACCCGGAAACCGATCCCGGCCAGCAGCGCCGTGATCGACAGCAGGAGCCAGATCATCCAGGCCGGGGTCGTCGAGATAGACGCGCCAGTACCGGTACTCGGCATCCCCGTGACGGTTCCCGTGCTCGTCCCGGTTCCCGTGCTCGTCCCGGTGCCAGTGCCTGTCCCGGTGGTGGTGCTCGTCCCGGTGGTCGTGCTTGTCCCGATGCTCGTGCCCGTCCCGATGCTCGTGCTCGTCCCGGTGCTCGTGCCCGTCCCGATGCTCGTGCCCGTCCCGATGCTCGTGCCCGTCCCGATGCCGGAACCCACGCCGCCGGCAACTGAGCCGGTGCCGCTACCGACATCGCCACCGGAACCATTGCCGGTGCCCAAGCCGTTGTCAGTTCCGGAGCCATTGCCGGTACCCGAGTCGTTGCCAGTGCCGCCGCCGGTACTGGTGCCGGAGCCGCCACCGGAATTGGAGCCGCCGGTGCCCGAGTCACCGCCGGAGCCTGAGCCGCCATCGGTGCCGCCAGCGGCACCATCTGAGCCGCCATCGGTGCCAGCGGCACCATCTGAGCCGCCATCGGTGCCAACGGCACCATCTGAGCCGCCATCGGTGCCAACGTCACCATCTGAGCCGCCATCGGTGCCACCGCCGGTGCCCGGAGCCGTCGTGCTCGTGGCGACCGGAGCCGTCGTGCTCGTGGCGACCGGAGCCGTCGTGCTCGTGGCGACCGGAGCCGTCGTGCTCGTGGCGACCGGAGCCGTCGTGCTCGTGGCGACCGGAGC
>JAABUN010000595.1_pt1 | contig 90947 bp, 92 predicted proteins | sample 5559311 | NCBI WGS metagenome assembly JAABUN01 (sample SAMN10711877, study PRJNA513370) | rock metagenome | isolation source: Antarctica rocks | place: Antarctica: Victoria Land, Siegfried Peak sud | reverse complement strand
ATCGAGCATTGGTGGTTTATGCTCAAGAATTGGATGAGGCAACGATGGGATGAATTTGATAACTTTCGTAGCTGTGTCGATGCCGCATTCAAACACTGTCCTAACGTGCTTGCGTAGCGCTATACCTGCTCTCTACCGACAATGCGCTGTGTGTTACACCGATTTCTGGTCTGCCTATAACCAAATTTTTCCAGATTGTAGACCCAGAGCCGTGAGCAAAACCAGTGGTAAAACTAACGGCATTGAGCGTGAAGCTCGTCGGATGATTGAATCATCCCGACAGACTTCACGATTTAACTGCACTTCTTCGACAAAGAGTTTCACGCCTGGTTAGAGCGACCTTGTCCTTCTCTAAAAAGTTAGAAAGCCACATCGGAGCTATTTGGTATTTTATCCATCACTATAATGAATTGCTACGGCTTTAGTTTGCCTATCCTTACTTGTTTAGGACTACCGTAAATTTAACTTGTCTCAACACACCTAGCACGAACTCTAAGGTATCGTTAGGTAAAAACAGTTTTGCGTCAAAGCTCCAACGTTAATGACTTTATCCCCCGATTCAGCGCCCCACACGAAAGCCAAAGCTTTAAAACCTTCTAGTCGCCGCCCAGCTAAAGAACTTTGTAGCGAGTGCGGACTATGCGATACATACTACGTTCATTATGTCAAGGATGCTTGCGCTTTTATTAATCAACAAATAGCCGAACTAGAAACCCAAACCCATACTCGCAGCCGCAATTTAGATGATGCTGACGAACTGTATTTTGGTGTCAATCAGGGGATGATGGCGGCGCGGAAAACGGAGCCAATTGAGGGAGCGCAATGGACGGGGATTGTTAGCAGTATTGCGATTGAAATGCTAACAAAAGGCTTGGTTGAAGGGGTTGTCTGCGTCCAAAATACTAAAGAAGATCGCTTCCAACCAATGCCGATAATTGCCCGGACTCCAGAAGATATATTAAAAGCTAGAGTAAATAAACCAACACTTTCGCCGAATCTTTCAGTATTGGAACAAATTGAGCAATCGGGGATGAAGCGACTGCTTGTAATTGGCGTAGGCTGCCAAATTCAGGCATTGAGAGCCGTTGAAAAGCAACTGGGCTTAGAAAAGCTCTATGTACTGGGTACGCCTTGTGTAGACAACGTTACTCGCGCTGGATTGCAAAAGTTTTTGGATACTACTAGCAAGTCGCCTAAAACCGTTGTATCTTACGAATTTATGCAAGACTATCGGGTTCACTTCAAGCATGAAGACGGCTCGACGGAAACTGTACCGTTTTTTGGACTCAAAACAAACCAACTTAAAGATGTATTTGCTCCTTCTTGCATGAGTTGTTTTGATTATGTCAATTCTCTAGCCGATTTGGTAGTAGGCTATATGGGCGCACCCTTTGGCTGGCAATGGATTGTAGTCCGAAATAATACTGGGCAAGAAATGCTAGACTTGGTGCAAGATCAGTTGCAAACTCAAGAAGTAATGTCCTCTGGCGATCGCACTTCTGCCGTACAACAAAGTATTCCAGCTTACGATAAAGGGGTGACATTGCCAATGTGGGCGGCAAAAATGATGGGTATAGTGATAGAAAAAATTGGGCCAAAAGGTTTAGAATATGCCAGGTTTTCTATTGATTCCCACTTTACCCGCAACTACCTTTACGTTAAACGCCAGTACCCAGACAAATTAAACGCTCACGTACCAGAATTTGCTAAAAAAATAGTTGCTCAATACCGTTTACCGGAATAGCAAGCCAAGCTTGGAGTTGTTCAATGAGTCACTGCATCAACCCCAAGTGTCAAATCCGCCAAAATCCCGACAATTTAGAAAAGTGTTCGTTTTGTGGTACTTCTTTGCTGATTAACGGACGCTACCTGCTTGTTAAACCGTTACGGGAATTATCAGGAGTACATACAACAGAAATCTTTGAAGTAGACGATCGCAGTACGCTAAAAGTGCTAAAAGTCTTAAATAGCGATCGCTCTAAATTAATCGAACTATTGCAGCAAGAAGCAAAAGTATTACAAAAACTGCAAAACTTGGGCGTTCCGAAAGTATATGAATACTTTACTTTTTTACCAAACAATGAATCAAAAAAACTGCATTGCTTGGTCATGGATAAAATTGAGGGACAAAATCTCAAGCAGTGGCTAGAAGAAAATGAACCAATATCTGAAGCAAGAGCGATTAATTGGCTCAAACAACTTACAAGTATTTTAAGCGAGGTGCATCAAGCCCAACTTTTGCATCGAGACATCAAACCTTCTAATATTATGCTGCGTCCTGATGGGCAACTGGTATTAATTGACTTTGGCACAGTTAGAGAAATTACTCATACTTACGTTCATAAACTAGGTCAAAGTGATATTACTCAAGTTTATTCTCCTGGATATACGCCCTTAGAACAAATTGAAGGTCAAGCAGTTAAAGAATCAGACTTTTTTGCTTTGGGACGCACATTTATACATCTACTTACAGGGATTTATCCAGCCGAATTACCCAAAAATCCGCAAACTAATCAGTTAGTCTGGCGAAACCAAGCGCCCCAAATTTCCGAGTGGTTGGTATATTTAATTGACGAATTACTAGCCCCCCTTCCCCAAAATCGACCACAAAACGCGCAAAGTATTTTAGAGTGCTTAGTTAAAGGCAATATCTACGATGAGACAAGGCTACCTCTAGCTACCAAGCAAATTACAACTACACTTAATCAAACAACTCGTACTCTACAGCGCCAAAGCTCTATCCGTAACATTTGGCGTACTGGTTTTCAATTGCTCCTGACTAGCATTGTAGCCTCTAGCGTAGTTGTAGGCGTGCGTCAGCAAGGAGCGTTGGAAACGTGGGAATTAGCAGCTAGCGATCGCTTGCAACGCTTGCGACCCATTGAAGGAGCAGATCCTCGCCTGCTAGTTGTCACAATTACTGAAGCCGATATTCAAGCCCAATCCCCAAGACAAGGAAGTTTAAGCGATCGCACTTTAGAGCAATTATTAATGGTATTAGAACAATACCAACCAAGAGCGATCGGTTTAGATATTTATCGTGATGTTCCCGTCGGTGCAGCTTATCCAAACTTAACTAAGTATTTGCAAAAGAGCGATAATTTTATTGGTCTGTGTAAAATTAGCGATCCGGGTACAAATAATCCAGGGATTGCGCCACCACCAGAATTATCGCCAGAATTTATTGGTTTTAGTGACATTATGTCTGACGAAGATACTACTGTTCGCCGTCAGCTACTGCATCTAACGCCCCCCTCTACTTCTCCTTGCACTACCGAATATGCTTTTAGTCTTCAGTTAGCCCTGTATTACTTGGCTACCGAGGGTATTGCCCCAAAAGTTACGCCTCAAGGTAACTTACAATTTGGTGAAGTGGTTTTTAATCGTCTAAATGCTAACAATAGTGGGGCTTATAAAAATGCTGACTTGAGAGGTTATCAAGTGCTACTCAATTACCGCCCTTACCGTGCAGTTACCGATATTGCTTTCCAAGTTAGTCTCGATGATATTTTAAAAAATCGTCTCACCCCAGTGACAAAAAAACAATTGCAAGACCGAATCGTTCTCATTGGTGTTACTGCGCCAACCAGTGTTAATGATTACTGGTTTACACCTTATAGTAGTAACCAACGGCGCTTTGAAAAACAGTCACCAGGAGTGTTCATCCAAGCACAAATGGTTAGTCATATTTTAAGTGCTGTTTTGGATCGAAGACCTGTACTATCGGCGTGGAACTTATGGCTAGAAAATCTTTGGGTTGCTTTTTGGTCAATAGTCGGTGGTCTGTTGGCTTGGTACTCTAAGCGAATATTATATTTAGGATTAGCGGCATCTGTTACACTTTTTATTTTAGGTAGTATGTGTTTCGGGCTTTTACTTCAAGGTAGCTTAGTTCCTTTAGTACCTCCAGCCTTATCATTATTATTTACAAGCATAATTATAGTAATTTACCGAAATTATCAATCTAGATAGTATTACTGTTTTTAAAAAAACTATCACTGGAATGAAATTAGCGATGGAAAACATGACCCAATTTCGTACCTTTGCCAAGCGATCGCTCGGTATAGTTGTATTGGTGCTTGCGAGTACCAGCTATATTACCCAAGTAAATGCACAAAATGTTGATGTCAACAAAGTTTCTGTCCCTACCTCCATGCGATCGCCCAAGCAAGCACCAAAGCAACCGGGGAGAATAACCTTTATTCAACCCAAATTGCCAAGAAATGGAGCGCCTAGCGGACGGCAAAGGGGCGCGGCGGGGCGTGGAAGTTGTTTAAACAATGTAAACATACCTTTAACGGCGGTAGTACCCAGTATTAAAAAGTCTGCCGATAAAGGGGTTGGTGCGATCGTTGCTACAAATGTGTGGGGATTAACAGTTAAGAAACATCCAACTTTTTTATTTTACGTTCCTTACACCCATCCTGCTACGGGGGAATTTGTATTGCAATCGGAAGATAACGATATTTATCGCTCTCCAATTGCGCTCCCTAAAGAACCGGGAATTATCAGGTTGCAATTACCTCCGGAATCTATACCCTTAGCTGTCGATAAAATGTACCATTGGTACTTTAAAGTTCGTTGCAGTCAAAATATGGCAAGCCCGGTATTTGTGGAAGGCTGGGTACAGCGAGTTAATCTTAATGCTACTATTGGCGATCGCCTAGCTAACACAACGTCGTTACACGAACAAGTAGTTTTGTATGCAGAAAATGGTATTTGGTACGATACCGTAGCAACTCTAGCGCAAATACGCCTGCAAAACTTACAAGATACCGTATCTTCAGCAGATTGGCAGAACTTATTAGAAACAATAGATTTATCTACTCTAGCCTCGGAATCAATTAAGGGGACAGATAGCAAAGATAAAAAATCCTTAATAAGTGAGTATAACTCTGATTGATTCTGCCTTTTCAAAGCCAATTACCAATTAAAACATAGGCTCCCCAATAACTAGGGCGGCTGTAATTAGGATATTTTTTTAAAAACCTTACCTGAGCGCGGCGGAGAGCTTCGGCTTTAGTAATCTTACTCGTAGCTAACTCTCGATAAAATTCTCCAATAAATAGGGCAGTGGCTTCATCATCTATTTGCCATAAAGAAGCTAAGGTACTGCGCGCCCCCGCCCGAATTGCTACCCCCGCCAACCCTAAAGCAGCGCGTTTGTCACCTACGGCGGTTTCGCAGGCACTTAAAACTAATAAAGAGATTCCATTAGGTGAATTGCGGTTTCGCCGATTCGGCCCGCCATTAGCATCGCGCAGTAAAGTATCTAGTTGCTTAACGTTAATTTCCCCATCGGAGGCTAAAATAAATGTATTTTTTGCATCGGAACTAAATTGTCCGTGAGTAGCAAGGTGAACAATATTAAAGCCTGATGACTCCATTGCTACAGCTAGAGACTTGCTAGTAAATTTGCTATCTAGCAGTTGATTGGTTTTTATTCCAGCTTGCTCGATTAAATTAAATTCTGCTTTGACCGATGGCAACGGGGGGTAAGGAGAGTTAGCTGGAGCAACGCTGAGTCCCGCTGTTAATGCTTTTAGACCATTTTGGGGTAAGGGGCCAGATGCTAATAGCTGTAAGCCAGGGCTGAGAGCTACAGCGTATTTTTCAATTAAATACTGTTTGCCATCATATAAAGCCGCCATCGGAATATTTTGGAAAGCCCCGTCTAATACAAAGACTAAAGTTTTAGCTTTACTCTTAGCTATTTGCGCCTCCGCAGGTTGGATTAACCAGCTATATACTTGTTGCGATAAAGCTTTAACTTCTTTAATTGCATCAGGTTCCGTTAGCTTAGTACGCAAGGTTTCTAAAGTTTTTTCAATTTGGGTTTGGGATTTGGCAATGGTGTAGTGAGTAAGGGGCGTGTTAGGTAATTTGAGGATAACTTCGGTGCGATCGCCTAAAATAATTGGGTAAATAATTGCCGCGCTTGCATTTTCTGTATTGGCTAGGCTATCGATTAACACAGAATTTGCTTCAATGCAAGCTTCCCGAAAAAAGTTATCTAGTTGTGCAAGTTGCAGCGATTCAATCGTAGCCCGCGCTTGAATTAAGTTTTCTTGACTAACTTTTGCATTGTCTTTACTCAATAGCAAATCAACCAACTCACGATAAACGGGTTCTACTTCTTCTCGAAAAGAAAACTGCACATCTGGATTGATGGCAACTAAATCGTTGCGTAAAGATTTAAGTAAACTAACCGATTCTGTGTAAGCTGCGATCGCACTAGATATATTTCCTTGAGCTTTAAATACTCTACCTAGTTGCCACGAGGAGCGATAGGCTATCTCTGGAGCATTAATTGCTTGAGCGATTAGTAAGGACTTTTCTGTTAATTGTTGAGCATTTTTCCATTGTTTAGTTTGTTCGTATAATTCGCCTAAGTTACTTAGGGCATAAGCTTCCGCGCGTTTATCTCCCAAACTTTGAGCTTGGTTTACAGCTTTAGCCAACAATTGAGCAATTTCCGGTAAAGATATAGTTTCTTGTCCTTTGCGCTTGCTCAAATCTTGTAGACTCTGGGCAAAATCAATTTGAGCGTATATTGCTTTACTACTTAGAGGTAGACTAGCGATTTCTGTCTTAATTTGCGGCAATAATGCTTGTGCGACAATTGACTGATTTGTTTCTACTAATAGATCAAGCTGATTTAATTGAGCTTGGGTTTTAATAGTTCCAGAAGATGCGGTTGTAGCTTGCTTGTAGTAATTCAAAGCGGCTTTACTATTCTGCTGCGCTCTGGCGGTATTACCAAGGCTAAACAAAGTTGCGCCAATATCTGGAGTCGAGTTTAATTTCTGAGCTAATAGTAAGCTTTGCTGTAATATTTGCTGCGACTGTTCCAAATCGCCCACTACCCGTAAAGCATTTCCTAGATTGCGTAATCCAGCGATTTTAACTAGAGAGTCTGGTTGTTTTTGGAGCTTTTGATTGACAGAGTTTAAGCTTGCCAAAGCGCGGCGATAAAGCCCTAATGCTTGCAAAGCTTGGGATTGATTAATTAAACTGCGGGTAATTCCCGTTTCATCTTTTGCCTGAGTATAAGCCGTCGTTGCTTGAGTCCAAGTATTTAAAGCTTGATGAGATTGCCCTAAAGCCAGTTGTAGGCTGCCTTGAGTGTTGAGCGCTTGGGCTAAGATTGGTAGATTTTTGTTAGTTGGTTGCAATAATTTTAGGCTAGATGCGATCGCATTTGTTGCTTTTTCCCATTGCCCAAGTTGCTGATAAGCCAAGGAAAGATTGCTTAACACCATCGCTTGATTGGCTACATCGTTTTGCCCTTGGTATGCTTGTAAACTTTGTTGCCAAACTTTTACCGCTTCAGAAAACTGCTCTGTTTCATATAGTTCTCTGCCTTTTTGGACTAGCTGCGGGCTATTTATAGCTTGAATCTGAGGTTCTGAGTTAGAAGCGGTAGGTTGCGACTCAGCTAGTAACTGCTCTGGAACCAAACAGACTATTGCTACTGCTAGACTTGCTTTTAGCAAGCTACGGGTAGTAATTTCCCATTTTTTGGCTAAATCCTTTTGAGCTAAAGAGTTGATCAAAATGGGTTGTAAATCAGCGAGAAATATAAGCCATTTTCTTGCCATGTTCTATCTCCTGAAGGAATATCAATCAAAGGAATACCCCAATCTAATCGAGCAGTAAAATAATCGCCCAATTGACAGCGCAAACCAACGCCTAAAGAGGCTAAAGTATTAGATTCTGAAGTATTGGCAACTTTACTTGAATTGTTCCAAGTAGTACCGAGATCGACAAATGGTGCTAGTTGCACGAGTAATCTTTGCCTGCGTCGGCGATATATTGGCAGCCGTAATTCAACTGATGTAAAAGCGCCATTATCAGTGAGTAAAGCATCTTGACGATAACCTCTAACGCTATTAATTCCGCCAAGTCCAAACTGTTCCAAAGGTACAAGCGCTCTATCTGCCAACTGCACGTCAGTACGGACTAAAAGCAAAGTATCAGCAGCCAAAAGCCTCACCCATTGAGCTTGTCCCCGCCAAGATAAAAAGCGGCTATCTGGTTCAGTTGCATTGATTGTCGAATCTAGAGCGCCAATCCCTAGACTAAATTGGGATCGAGCGGCGATCGCTTGGTTGCTGTTTCGAGCAGTCCACTCTTGAAAAAATTGTAGCGCTGACACGCGGGTACGTCCTCGCTCGTCTGCACCAGGTAAGAGGAAGGGTTTTTGCCGCCCTTCATCAGAAAATAAAGCATCGGTTTCTCTACGTGCTGCTGTTAAACCAAGAGCAAATTCTTGGCTGGGCGTTTGGACAACTGGCTGACGCAAAGTTAGTTCGTAGTAGCGAGAACTAGCATTAATATCGAATATATCGAAAGGAGGCTCAATTACATTGCTGGCTGAAGTCCCGTAACTAAAGCTGAGAGTACCATCGCGGGGATTGAGCGGTAATGTATAGCTGGTATCCAAACTATTGCTGCCGTCGGTATTGCTATAAGCAACTCTCAGACTGTCTCCTAGTCCTAGTAAATTTGCTTCATTTGCTTGCACTTGGCGGCGGAAACTACCCACGCTAGGCGATCGCCCATTATCTGCAAGTAGTTGAATGTGGGCTGTTTGCGCTTCAGTTACATTGACTTCTAATATGTTTGTACCAGGACGAGAACCTGTGGCAAGTTCCGCCGAAAGGTTTTGAATGAGGGGATTGAGTTGCAGGAGTTGCAAGGCTCTGAGTAGTTGCTGTTGGTTGAGCGGTTTGCCTGTGCGGATGGTAATGCGATCGCGGATATAACTTGGATCTAGCTTTTTAGTTCCAGTAATATTGATAGCTTCTAAACTACCTTCCACTACTTGAATTTTTACTACCCCACCTCCAAGGGTTTGCGGCGGAATCAATGCGCCAGAAGTGATATAACCCCGCTCTATATACAACTGAGTAACCGCAGAACGGGCTTGGAAAAGCTCGGCAAAGGAAATTGGTTTTTTGGTATAAGGGGCAAGGACTTGAGCAAATTCTTCTGGGCTAAAAATGGTACTTCCTTCTACCTCAAATCTTTCCACTCTAATAGTTGCTGGAATTTCTCCAGGGATTGGTTCTGGGCTTGTAGGTGTACTAGGAGCTTGAAGTAAATCGGATGGCGGTGGTAGTGGCGCAGGTGTAGGCAGTGGTGCGGGGGTGCGCTCAACGGGAGGTATCACGTCCTGGGGAGGGGGCGTGGGCGGTAGTTGGGCTGTTTCTAAGTTTTGTGCTTTTAATGGCAGTGCGATCGCGCTAGTTAACAACACTAAGCTTGTTAACGACCAAAAAGGGCAAGTAAAAAGGCGATCAGCAAGTTTACTAACCATGACAGCTATTAGATTTCATCCAAGGAACAGAGGGTGTAACGTTAGGCGCAGAGGCAGTAAGTATCACTTCACCCTTGGAACCTATTACCCATCCTTGAGCTTCCACAAGGGGAGTTGATTCAGGAAGCTTTTGATTAGTTAGCGCAACTACTTTAGCTTGAGTTGTTTCAATTTCAACTGGCTTGCCCAAATCTGCTAAAGCAATATCCCCTCTAAAAGCTTCTTTGGGAGTAGGCGGCAATCCACCGCGTCCGGTGACGACAAACTTACTACCTCTTGCCATGCTACCGCCACCCGACGAACAGCCTTGAGCAATCAATCCAGAAATATTGACTGGCTCTGCTGGTAAAGTTAGCAACGCACCTTCAGGATCGTTCTCTAGCCTATCGATTTCTACTACACCATCTACACCCCTTTCAGACGTGGCACTAATTTCACTATTAGGGGAAAGAAACAATCCTTGGGTTTTGATGCGAACGTTACCGCCTTTACCAGTACCTTCAGCATTAGCTGTAATTTTACTATTTCCCAGAGCAGTTAATAAATTTGTACGAATTGTGATATTGCCACCGTTTCCCTCTCCTCTAGCATCAGTAGATATTACACTCTCACTACGCAATGTCAACGATTCCAAACCGCCGAGGGTTATATTACCGCCACCTGTACCGAATATGCTTGTAGCTCTGAGCTTTCCTCTATTGTTCAAGCTGATACTATCAGCGTTAATTTCTAAGTTACCTGCATCTCCAGTTCCTGAGCTACTTACAGCTACTTCAGCATTGTCTCGAACTACAAATCGATCTGTATTAACTATTATGTTGCCAGCTTTTCCACTACCTCTAGTACCAGCTAACAAATTACTAGGATTACCGTCTGGTCTTGTTCCACTTAACTCTACTTGAAAGGCGTTTATGATTAAACTTCCACCTTGTCCTGTTGCAGGTATTGCCAATTCTGTAATTGGATCAAGTCTTTGAGCTGATTCTGATGAGATCGATGCTCCATCCAGGATTGATAACCTATTAGTATTAATGGTTAAGTTTCCAGCTTTTCCATCAGCAACAGTTGCACTTGACAAGATGCTAGGGACATAAGTATTAAATTCCTCTAATAGAGAGCTACCTATCAAGGTCACTGAACTTGAAGCATTTATATCTAAATTTCCGGCAGAACCTCCACCCGAGGTAGAAGTAAAAACTTGTGCGCCGTTTAAAATATTTAACTGCTTAGTATTGATTGTTATATTTCCTCCATTTCCATAACTCTCAGTTAAAGTTGTTAAATTGGTTCCAATTCCACTTAATTCTATTAAATTTGAGGCGATTGCATTTATACCCTCTGATTGTCCATTTTCAGCTAAATTCTCCAAGTCTATTTCTCCAGTTGTGACAGCAATTAAGGGACTATCAATAACCTTTATATTATTTCCTCGTAGCTGAATTTCTCCACCAACGGGACCGCTAGTATCTATATAAGATAGCAAGCTAGATTCCTTGGACACTTCTAATGAAGTTAACTGAATATTTTTAAATTCACTAATATTTGCATAACTTAATGCCCATCCTTTTGTTATTTGGTTTAAGTTCACTAAACTATCACTAGAGACGCTTCCTAGTTCAATTCGTCCGCCTGGTGCTGTTAAACTTCCTCCTTCATGCAACACATCTCCACCTACTAAGGCTAAGGTTTTGCCGGGCTGAACTTTTAGACCCCCTGGGAGTTTGTAATAGTTAATTGCTTGATTTGAATAACCTTGAGAGCGATTAGTAATGGCTCCTGGATTTGATCCAAATTGTAACCCCGTTGGAATACTCATCTTAAGCAATGGGTTAGCTTGGGAGTTTTCGACACTAAACCAACTACCATCAGCAAAGTTAAGTCTACTTGCTGTGCTTGCTAAAAAAGAACCGCCTATGTCTAAAGAGGCATTTGAACCAAATATAATTCCATTGGGATTGATTAATAGTAAGTTTGCTGTACCTTTAGCACTTATCAAACCATCAATGCTGGAAACAGAGTTTCCTGTTATACGGACAATAATATTTTGAATATTCAAGTCATTACTGAACTGAGCTTTACCCTTATCAAGAATAGAAAATTTTTCAAAACTATGAAATAAATTTTTACCTCGCGTTGCGCCTCCAGTAATTAGGTCGTTTTGCGGCTCAATAGATTGAACTTTAGATCTTTCTAGTCCTAATGTTTCGTCAGGAATTATTTGTTGAGCAATAGCAGAAGAGTCACTTGATTCAGCGAGCTGCTGCAATACAGAAAGAAAAAATACAAGTATTCCTAAGCTCAATTTGCTTAGTTTCTGAGACATTTTTAAAAACCTCGACAACTAAAACTTAAATTTACTGCCAATAATTAAAGAATTAAACAATGTACAAGCCACATATATTTGGCAATTAACTTTATTTAGTTTCATTAATTATTAGCAGTGCAAATGTGTTCTATCTCTTAAATAAATTTGCCAGGAGGCGGGGAACATCGAGGAAAAGGACAAAATGTCGTTCCAAACTGCGTTAAATTAGGCAATAGAGGCGCTGAGAAAGATTGCATACTACTTTCACTAGCTTGAGTCTCTATATCGGAAAGCTTAAACTCAATAGTTAGGGTTTTGCTTGCTAAAGTATTAAAGCTTTTAAATACTTCGCTAAACTTACACAAGTTATCGGGGTGATTTAAAATTTCAATTAATGCCGCTTTGATCTTGTCCTGTTCTAGAATCATCGTCTCATCGTTTGCTTTTTTCATGTTTTATTACCCTAAGTTAAGTTAACTTCCTAACATATCTTTACGATATATGTCTACGGATATTAGTAGACTTTTTGACTCAAGTACAAAGTACTGCAAGTAATGATTGGTATAGAATATATTAAGTACCTAGTGGATTAATAAATCTTTTTATCACACTTTCAATAGCACTAAAAAGTCTGTTTAGCTTAAGTTATATACATATATACAACTGATGTAAACTGAATTCCGTAAATTCATGAAATATTTTTTTCTTTTCGTTGCTTTAGAGTTAAGCTTAGGCAAAAGTCAACAAGTTATGGAGCTTTGATTACTTAAAATATGTTGGCATCCTACAGTTTCAAGAGCGATCGCTTTGTTAAGTATCTGCTACAAGCCAAAATAGAAGATAAATACTTGTACGCAATTCAAGGAAGCGATCGCCCATGATTCAAGCACCAATAGAAGGCTTAACGTTTGAGGAATACTGTCATTTAGATAACGGCGATCGCTATGAGTTAGTCAATGGGGAATTAGTAGAGATGCCACCAGGTAGAGGCAAACACGCCTTAATTATTGATGCTCTCAATGATACTTTTAAAGCTCAAATCAAACAAATGGGTAGGGAGTGGATATCTTTACATAGCTCGATTGGCGTTCGTATTCCCCAAATCGGCAGGAAAGATACGTCAAGAATCCCTGATATTTGTGTAGCCAGCAAAGCGCAATGGCAAGGACTGCTCGACAAGTCGGCGATTTTAGAAGATTCACCCCCACTTTTAGTTGTGGAAGTAGTTAGTGAAGGAACTCAAATTATTGACCACCGCCGCAAACGCGCTGAATACAATATTGTAGAAATTCCTGAATACTGGGTTGTAGATTTTATTGCCGATAGTTCTACCTATCCACCTGGGGTCACGATACTTACTTTAATAGAAGGGTTTTATGAAGCAGCAATATTTAGAGGGAATGATCAGATTATTTCTCAGACCTTTCCCGAATTAACTCTAACCGCCGAACAAGTTTTATCAGGAGTTTAGGCTGCTTCTACGGCACTAATCGCAGCTTCAAGAGCGATCGCAACATGAGTCCAATGAGTCCCCCCTTGGCAAAACACTACATAAGGTTCTCGCAATGGGCCATCGGCTGAAAATTCGGAGGTACTACCATCGATAAATGTGCCACCAGCCATGACTAACAAGCTCTCGTAGCCAGGCATTTCTCCAGGAACGGGGTCTAGGTAGGAACCAATAGGAGAATGCTGTTGGATCGCCTTACAGAAAGCAATAATTTTTTGGGGTGAACCTAACTTAATAGCTTGAATCACATCGCGCCGAGGAGCCATTGGTAAAGGATTTACTGGATAGCCTAATTTGTCAAACACATAAGCTGTTAAGTGATTGCCTTTAATTGCTTCTCCGACCATTTGCGGCGCGAGAAAAAGCCCTTGAAATAGCAGCCGATTTTGGTCAAAGGTTGCACCACCAGAACTACCAATTCCTGGAGCCGTCAAGCGGCAAGCAGCCGCCTCTACTAAGTCAGCGCGTCCAGCAACATAGCCGCCAGCAGTGACAATTGTACCGCCAGGATTTTTGATTAACGATCCGGCAATCAAATCGGCTCCTACCGCCGTAGGTTCCTTGTCTTCAATAAATTCCCCATAGCAGTTATCGACAAAGCAAACAGTGTTAGGGTTTTGCTGTTTGACGATCGCTACAATTTTTTCAATATCGGCAATAGATAAGCTCGAACGCCAAGTATAGCCGCAGGAGCGCTGAATTAATACTAATTTTGTGCGATCGCCTACTCCTTGTGATAAAGTTTGCCAATCGATCGTTCCTTCTGAAGTTAGATCCAATTGACGGTAACTAATGCCAAACTCTAATAGTGAACCTTGTCCGTTACCTCGGATACCAATTACTTCCTCTAATGTGTCGTAAGGACTTCCTGCAACTGCCAACATTTCATCCCCAGGACGGAGAACGCCAAATAAAGCACAGGCGATCGCATGAGTGCCAGAAACAAACTGTACTCTTACGGCGGCGGCTTCTGCGCCCATAATTTGAGCAAATACCTTGTCTAAAGTTTCTCGACCTAAATCATCGTGTCCGTAGCCACTTACTCCGGCAAAATGATGAACTCCTACCCGGTGGTCGCGAAAAGATGCTAAGACTTGTTGCAGGTTTTGCTTGACCTGGGAGTCAATTTTAGAAAAGATAGGAAGTAATGCTTGTTCTGCGGAACTGAGCATCTGAGCGCTGTTAATCATGACTTTTTTCGCTATCGAGATTAGTGAACCATTAATAATTCACTTAAGATCGGTAAGACCATTCGTATTAAGGGTACTGCATGACGATTGCCACCTCAACAAAACCCACACTTAACTGGGTAAATATCGCTTTTTTCGCGGTTCTACATATTGGAGCATTACTTGCCCTAATTCCTGGTACTTTTAACTGGAGAGCTGTAGGCGTTGCCTTCTTTCTCTACTGGGTAACTGGAGGCTTGGGTATTACTTTAGGCTTTCACCGCCTAGTTACTCACCGCAGCTTTCAAACCCCCAAGTGGCTAGAGTATTTTTTAGCTCTTTGCGGAACCCTTGCTTGCCAGGGAGGGCCTTTTGAATGGATTGGAATGCACCGCATCCATCATTTGCATTCTGATCAAGATTTAGATCCCCATGATTCTAATAAAGGTTTCTGGTGGAGTCATTTAGGTTGGATGATTCATCACGCACCTGCCCAAGAAGAAATTTACCGCTACATCAAAGATATTGCTGATGACCCTGTTTATCAGTTTTACCAAAAAAACATGATTGGGATTCAAGTTGCTTTAGGAGTATTACTTTTACTTCTGGGCGGTTGGCCCTTTGTGATTTGGGGAATTTTTGTGCGCGTGGTAGTGGTTTATCATTGCACTTGGCTTGTAAATAGTGCAACTCACAAATTTGGTTATCGCAGCCACGAATCTGGAGACAATTCTACCAACTGTTGGTGGGTAGCTTTACTTGTTTTCGGTGAAGGTTGGCACAATAATCACCATGCTTTCCAGTATTCTGCTCGTCATGGTTTGCAATGGTGGGAATTTGATTTAACATGGCTAACTATTCGTTTGCTGCAAACGCTAGGTTTAGCTACGAACGTTAAACTGGCGGCAGTACCAGTAAAACAGTAAAAAACTACAGCTTGGCTAGGTTAGGGATCAAACTTAAAACAAATTTTTTGTTTACCTTTTTCTTTCGTAGCTCATATCATATTAAAAAGTCGCTCCAACGGGAGCGGCTTTTTTATTGTACAAAATACAACTGGGTTTAGCCTTTGCTTAAACTTGACAAAAAACTAAATGTATTAGCTATTTACCAAATAAAAACAGAAACTAAACCCAGTGAGATCGCGCTAATTAAATTAACCTAACTTCCTAGCGCTTACCACGTACCGGAACTAGGCTTAAATAATCTAAGTCAAAAGCCGAGACTTTTTGTGCGTAATTGTTTTGCGTACTAACGGCTGCTGCCATTTCGCGGTATTTGCCAGGATCTCCTTCGGGAAGACGGCGATCTTTGCTTTTGCGGCTGTAGTATTCTTCCAACGTAAAGCGCCAATCGGTTTTGACTGTGCCTACTTGATCGCGGAAATCTGCGCCGTAACGAGGAGTTACGAGGTTAAAGGGTCTTCCCTCCATGCGCTTGCGTTGGTAAGGTACAATGTTGTCGCCAAAAGCATCGGTATACTCTTGAGAATCTAGCAACGCATCGACAAAGCCATAAAAACCCAAAGTACCGATTTTAATTGACCAAGCAATTTCTTCAGCTTTGTTGTAAGCCGCACGACCCAAAAAGCGCTTGAGACAAACATCTACCAAACGGTAGTTATTGTTGACCGATACAACAATCTCATAAAACCGAGCAGATTTAGCCAGACCCCGAATAAAGTCGCGGACGCTGATGCTACGATTTTTTACTTGAGATTCTAGCTGAATCTGACGATTTGCTCTTAGGGTTTCGTGTTCGCTAAAAACTTGACGATAGCTTGCCCAAATTATCTCTTGAATTGCCGTCAAAGAGTCGGCGTTTTCAATGCGATAAATGTAGGGTGTTTCCTCGTTTAAGTCTGCCTTGCCAAAGCTAGCAACGCGATGATTTTGAGTTGTGGGCTTGTATTCAAGCAACGGCAGTTCCATACTGCTTTTCTCCATTAAATAGGGTGAATAGTGCGATCGCGACTTTTATAACCGGACAGGAAAACTAGCCGAAGGATTAATTGAAGCGGCTGCTTCCTTATTATCCCGTGTCATGTCAGGAATTTGAATGTTAGCTGTCTGGACTGATTGGGGAACCACAACACGGATAGTGATACTTTGCGCCATATCCATAAAGTTGTTGATATCGCCCCACTTGTAGCGCTCAGTTTCTAGTTTGTCGCGCCAGTAGTTAGCATAGCGAGGCGTAACTAGATTAGTAGGCCTGTCTTTATAACGGCGGCGTTGAAAGGGTACGGTATTATCGCCAAAGCTAGTACAATATTCTTCGCTATCGATTAAAGCATCAACAAAGCTGCCCCAACCTAAAGTTGCAACTTTAATTGACCAGGCAATTTCCTCAGCTTGATTGTAAGGCGCTCTACCTAGTAGGCGTTTGAGACATAATTCAACTAAGCGGTAGTTGGAATTAGTTTCTACTACCAAGTTGCGAAAAGCTTCAGATTTGGCTATGCCTCTGATAAAATCGCGGACGCTAATAGAGCGGTTTTTTAGTTGCGATTCTAGTTGAACTTGGCGGTTAAATTGCAGAATTTGGTGTTCGCTGAGAACTTGACGGTAAGCAGCGTTGATTAATTCTAGTACATCGTTGGGATTAGAGCAGTCTTCAATCCGGTAAATCCAAGGCGTATCTTCGCTGGGGACTTCGTAGCCAGCGACGCGCTGATTTTGAGAAGAAGGTTTGTAGTCAAGTAAAGGGATTGACATGGTAATAACTTCAAGTGAGTTTTGGTGTAAACAAATTGCCTATACTTTGGGGTTCGCTGCGGGGATGTAGCGGTAGGGTAAGGCGGCTTCTTTGGGCTTAACGGTACGTTCTATGGAATTTTGCCCTTGAGTCATATCAAGAAGTTCCATATTTTTGATTTGGGAAGTAACCGAAGCAATGGTGCGCTGGTAATTGTTTTCGGTAAGTAAAAGCCCTCCAGCCATAGACATAAAGTTACTAGGAATCGCTCTGCGTACTACTTCTTTAGTGACTTCCCCAGTTTGGCGAGTTTGGTAGAAAGAACGCCCACCGATCGCAAGTATTGATTGGCGATCGCGAAAATCATTGCCGTAGCGAGGATTGACTAAGTTAAATGGTCTGTCTTTATAGCGGCGGCGTTGGTAAGGAATGATATCGTTACCAAAGTTTTGCCGATATTCTTCACCGTCAACTAATACATCTATAAAGCCATGTAAGCCGCGAGTTGCAATGACAATTGACCAGGCAATCTGTTCGTCTTTGTCGTAAGTAGCGCGTCCTAAAAACCGCTTAAAGGTGATATCCACCAAGCGATAGTTAGAATTTGTTTCGCCGACTAATTCGCGGTATACTTCTGATTTACCCAATCCCCGGATAAAATCGCGGACGGTAATCGCCCGATTGCGTAATTGCGATTCTAAGTAGAGTTGGCGGTAACTTTCTAAAATTAAGTGTTCGCTGAAAATTTGCCGATAGCCTGCCCAAATTAGATCGTTAATATCTGTATCTGAAGTGGCATCGGCGGCGCGGTAGATTCTTGGTCTATCTTCGTCGGGGATTTCATACCCTTCAACGCGCTGGTTTTGCGTCTTTGGTGTAACTTCAAGTAATGGTATTGACATAATAGTTGACCTGTTTTTATACCTGAGATAAAACTTGTTGCGCCCAGTTTATCCGCGATCGCACTTCCCCATCGAATTCCGTTTGAATTTGCAAGTCATAATGGCTCTTAATTTGCGCTGCTAAGTCGGAAATATTTGCTAGGGCTTGCAATCCAACTATTGCCGCGTAACGAATTGACCAATCCCCATCGCTGGAGATTGATAAAAGTATCTGCATTGCTTTTTGTTGAGCTGGATAAACCTGCTCTGGGTCTAATTGCTGCCAATGCAAGGTTCCTAGTCCTTTTGCTGCTGACCGACGCACGCTAGGCGCAAAATCTGTAGCGGCAAACTCAAGGAATAGTTCTAAAGCCCGGGGATCGCCAATTGCTGCTAATGCCCGAATTGAGTAAGCTCTTGCTCCATAGTTGTACTCATCTAATTGTTCCATTAATGGTTGCACGGAATCCGTGCCTAGTTCAATTAGTCCGGCTACGGCGACCATCGCCGCAGTAGGGTTGTTATAGCCCAACACGGCAATTAAGGTAGAAATTGCCTCTTTATCCTTGGCAGCGACTAAAGCCTGTACTGCTGCCACTAATTGGGCAGGTTCAGACGCTTGTTCGACGGCTTGGATCAGTTGAAGGACTACCATTAAAAATTAGCGATTTATAGTAAAGAATCCATCAGACTCATGATCTCGATAGCAGGCTCAGATAAATTGGCTTCTGGGGCAAGATGTGCCAATAATCCTTTAAGAGCAATGAGCTTTAAACTGCTTTCTACAGAGCATTGTGCAATTGCCTCGGCGGCGGGTAAATAACCAATTGCGCCCAAATCTGTCAAAGCTACTCGGCGTAACTTGACATCGTTGCCATTAAGTGCATCAACCAAATGCTGCCCATAGCCATCATTTTGAGTCAATTGGTACAAAGCGCGTAAGGCGGCGTACTGTACTTTTACGATAGGCTGATTTAGGAATGGTTCAATTAGTGGCACAGTTTCCGTTGCGCCCAAACTTCCCAAGGCTTCGATTACAGCTTCGCAAGGCTCAACAGCGTGAGGTCTGTCCGTAACTTGCTTTGTTGCTTCTACTCCATCCTTAAGTAGCAACTTTAAAGCGGGGATAGCAGCAGTCGCGTTGAGCATTTCCAGCGATTGAGCAGCAGCTTCGCGTACATAAAAGTCTGAACATTCCAACGATTGAATTAAATTAGGAATGGCGCTTTTATCCCCCAATTTTCCCAACGCTCTAGCAGCATTGCGGCGCAAGGGGTAATCTCCAAGTTCGGTGCGGTGATCTTCATCAGCCAAAGCAACAATTAGAGCGTTTACGGCTGCCTTTGTGCGGATACGGAATTTTCCCAACCACCAAGCGGCATAGTAGCGCAGACTTAAATCTTCTTGCTGCAAAGATGCGATCGCACTTTCTTCAGTTAACGGCGTTACAGCTTCAGGACTAGAATCCACCATCAGCATTTTAGCTTTTAGTTAAAGATTCTATATTCACAATTTTGCCGCCTAAACGAGTAATGCGTTGCATTTCCTCATTCATGCGGCTGTATGGCACGGTAACAAATACGCTACCACTATGGCGAATGCCATGATTATTCTTGTCCGTTTCTTCGTTTTGCTTCAAGCCAGTAACTTCATAACGAAATACCCGACTAGCTGAGGAAGAAATCCCGCCAGTCCCGACAATTGTTTGACCGAACATTATTTAAGGCTCCTTATAGTTATTTTACTTTTTCTTGAGCGCCTGTAGCTTTACCTTTACCTTCAGCTTCTAAATTTTGGTTAGCTGTAGCAGCTTCAGTTTTTGCTTGACTATTACTATGTTCTAGTGTTAACGGTTCAATGCTGACAATTTTGCCACCCATGCGGTTGATGCGGTGCATTTCTTCATTCATGCGATTATATGGCACTGTAATATAAAAGCTGCCACTCTCGCGGATCGGATAGCTGAGTTGGTCTGTTTCGTAGGTCTGACGCATCCCTTCAACTTCGTAGCGAAACATCCTATTTTCGGCTCCACTAAGCCGACTACTACCAAGTGCAGTTTGACCAAACATTTATTATTGCTCCGGTAAATTAATAAATAGCTGTTAGCTCTTAGTTCGATTAAATTTTCTCAAACAAGTTGAATCTAATTGCTAACAGCCACTAGCTTAAGCTGGTGTAACGCTGACGATTCTGCCGCCTTTTCGGACGATTTCTTGGTACTTTTGCGATAGCCGCTCGTAGGGAACCAAAATCGCTGTAGCACTACGGCGCACGTAAGGATAACCTGGCTGTAGAATTCCTGTGACTTCAATTCTGAACATCCGTCCGCTTTCTTGAGGAGTACCGCCTAAAGCTTTAGCCGAAGCGGAGTCTTGAGGAATAGCGCTGCCATGTCGCCAACTTGAACTGCCACCAGAAGGCTTAACGATTGTCCCAGCTTTGTTTTGACCAAGTTCACGGGTTAATCTGGGAGACTTACCGCCTACCGATCCGCGATCGCTACTAGCATAGCCGCGATACAATCGGAACATCCTAGTAAATCCTACGGTTCTAACTCCCGCGTCTACCATAAATCCGGTGTAGTAGGGAACAACACTATTGCCAAACTTCTGCTCGTATTCAATGCTATCAATGTAAGAATCAATGTCTACATCGTAGCCTTGCTCCTCGCACTGTCCGGTATGAATTGCCCATTCGGCTTCATCGTAAGGAGCGCGACCTAATAGGTGCTTAAAATTGAGTTCAACAAAACGTTGATTTGAATTTGGGTAGAAAAATTTATTTTTGTATAATTCAGATTTAGCTACCGCGCGGACAAATTCGCGTACTGTAATGCTGCCTTGTCTTAGTAACGATTCTGCCGAGATTAAGCGCTCGGATTTCATGATATAGTCGTTACCCAACACCTGACGATAAACGGCTCTAATTACCGTTTGTAAATCGCTCTCTGTCCAATCTGGACGCAATTCAATTCGTGAGGAAGCATCAAACGCCGAAAGCCCTAGCGAGCCGGCATTTGCTAAATTGTTCACCATTAAAGCGCTCATAAACCGTCCCTATGCAATTATTTAGATTTTTATAATGAGGCTCTTGAAAAACAATGCCCGGAAAAATTAGTAACTGTTAGCAACAACTTATCTGTTGCACCAACACTCACTGATTCTTCCGGGCAAACTACTTTAAAACTAGCTTAGGGCGCTAATTGCGTAGTCGATGTATGTGTTGGTTTGGTTGGCTTCTTGTCCGCTCATACCGTGATTTGCTTTGATATGGTTCAAAGCTTCAATGTACCAGCTAGGAGATAGCTCAAAGGAACGGTTGATTTCATCTAATCCAGCGATTAAATACTCATCCATTGGGCCAGTACCACCAGCAATTAGGCAGTAAGTAACCATGCGGAGGTAGTGACCAACATCACGAGCGCATTTAGCTTTACCGCGTGAATCTGAGGAGTATTGAGGTCCCTGCATTTGGGTGGTGTAGGGAAATTTTTGGTAAACTGCGTTAGTAGCACCATCAATTAGCTTTTGGGCGCTTTGAGTCAAACCACGAGCAGCATTTAAGCCAGCGTTAGCTTGAGCAAATCTACCATTAGCGGCTTGTAATTCGGTGTTACCCAAAAAACGTCCTTGGGTGTCAGCAGATGCGATCGCTTCGGTAATTGGTGTTTTCATTGTTTAGATTTCTCCCTTAAACTTGTTTTGCAATTGTTTTTCAAGTATTTGACTTAACTAATTGTTAGTTAAGCAACAGAAGATGCAGCCCGGTCGAAGTAGCTTGCTAGTTCAGACATGATTGCACTGCAATCGCCTTGAACAATACCGGAAGCTTTAGCATCGTTAGCAATGTTGATAGCGATGTCTTTCATTTTTTGTACGCCGGAAGCTGTGGAACCACCAGGTACGCCTAGGGCTTGGTAAGTTTCACGCAAGCCATTTAAGCAGCGATCATCTAATACACTAGCGTCGCCTGCCATTAAGGCGTAGGTAACGTAACGTAAAATAATTTCCATGTCGCGCAGACAAGCTGCCATGCGACGGTTGGTGTAAGCGTTTCCGCCTGGTTGGATTAGTTGGGGCTGATCTTCAAACAAAGCGCGTGCAGCGTCAGAAACGATGCTAGAAGCATTTGTGCTGATCCGGTTTACTGCGTCAATACGCTTGTTGCCTTCTTTAACCATGTTTGACAGTGCATCAAACTGATTGCTGCTCAAAAATTCACCTTTTGAATCAGCCTGAGAAACTACCTTAGCGAATGCGTCTAACATGAACTCAATTCTCCTAATTGCTTAACTTTTGAGTGCAGTTTTGCTAAAAAGCGAAAATGTTGGATAGATAAAACAGACACAAAATCATTCTGTTCAAGCCGCCGAGCGTTTTTTTCTCTTAGTCCCTCTTAAGGTTTTGAACCTTGAGAGCGAGAAATCTGAGAAATTTCTTTTTTATATGAGAAATGAGCGAACTTGACTAAATCATGGCTTTGGCTGTTGTTTATCCCCTCTAGATTATGTTTATACAATGCTGTTGCGACCATGTTTATTACAAATTATGAATGTTAGTTTTTAAGCTTTTTTAAAAGCCAGATTTGTTGACTGACAACGATTACAGGCTTTTATTAACATAATTTTTTGTTACAAAGTTTAATAGTATTTATACTCACAACAAATTTAATTAGCAGTTTAATATTATTTTTATATTTCTTTAAAGGTAGCAAGAGCAACAAACCTAGACAAAATACAAAAGCAAAAATAAATATTTGAGTAAACTTATGTAACAAAACTATTTCTAAATATTGTTAATAATTGCGGAAGTTCTGCGCCGTAAAACCTCCAAAAGAGTCAAAAATGCTGTTGGTAGGGGTGCAGTAACCGAAATAAGTTGACAAGTTACAGGATGAAGCAGTTGTAGTTTCCAAGCATGGAGAACTTGACCGGGAAGATTTACGCCAATATCTTTACCGGAACTATAGAGGGGATCGTTGACAATCGGATGACCAATATAAGCGCTATGGACGCGAATTTGATGGGTGCGCCCGGTTTCTAGCTGAAAGTGCATCAGGGTGTAATTGTCTAGCCTTTCGGTAATTTCCCAGTGGGTAATAGCATTGCGTCCACCTTTTTCGAGCGGGACAACAGCCATTTTTTTGCGGTCTACCGGGTGGCGACCGACGGGAAGGTCAATTGTGCCTTTTAAGGTAGCTGGAACGCCGTAGACAACGCCTAAATAGTCTCTCCGGGCTGTTTTAGCTTTTAGCTGGGCTTGCAAGTGTTGTTGAGCCTCATCTGTTTTGGCGATCGCAATTGCCCCTGTTGTATCTTTATCTAAACGGTGAACAATTCCCGGACGCTGTACGCCGCCGATTCCCGGTAAATTGGGACAGTGAGCAAGTAAGGCGTTAACTAAGGTTCCGTCGGGATGACCGGGCGCAGGATGGACGACTAAACCCGCAGGCTTGTTGACGATTAGCAAGGAATCATCTTCGTAGAGAATATCTAGGGGGATGTTTTCAGCTTTGAGGTTTAGAGGTTGGACATCGGGAATTTGAATGTAAATGCGATCGCCTTTTTGAACAGTAGCTTTTTTAGTTAGGCAGATTTTGCCATTAACTTGAACGTTTCCTTGGGCGATTAATTGTTGGAGACGAGAACGAGATAAATCGCTGAGATTTTGGGCAAGATAGATGTCTAATCTTTCGCCTTGTTCTTCAATTTGTAAACTAATTTCTATCACAGGTTTTCTGGGTTAATTCCTCGTTTTTGAAGCAAAGTGCGGAGTGATTGCAATTGAGTTTCGGCTTGTTCGGCTCGTTCTTCAGCTTGTTCGGCTCGTTCTTCAGCTTGTTCGGCTCGTTCTTCAGCTTGTTGCCTTTGCTGTTCTACCTCTAGATAACTAAGAAATAATTGACCGTCAGGGCGATAAATTTTTAGTTCGCTTTGAGACAATTCAAATCTTATGCCTAAACGCGGACTCACCCACCCAGCCACTTGTTCGATAGCTTCTAGTTCGTTTCCAGAGCGCAGCCAAAGCACCAATTTGTTACTATCTGGATCATAAAGATAATATTCTTCTACCCCGTAGCTTTGATAAAATCTGTATTTGTTAGTCATCTCCTTAGTGGTATTTCCAGGGGAGAGAATCTCAAAAACTACTTGAGGAGCAATGTTATCTTCCTTCCATTGCTGATACGATCCGCGATCGCCTTTTGGTCTGCCAAAAGCTACCATAACATCGGGAGCAACTCTGAGCTTGTTGTTACCTTCAGTGGGATACCAAAGTAAGTCGCCAGCAACAAACACATTTGCATCATTTGCAAACAATAAATCCAAGTTTTTTTTAATCAGTACAATCAATTCAAACTGCTTGGTATTGTCTGCCATCGGTTGCCCGTCACTGTCGGGGTAGATGATATCTTTTTGAGTGACAGATTCGGAGGCTACCATTGCTGTTCTCTCAATCGTTGGATGTTAATTTATTTATTTTAACTAATTGCTTGGTCGATACAATAAAACTAGCTAATTGGGCGATAGCTAGGCAAAATATGATGTAAGTTTACTACTTGCCCAATAACTGCGATCGCCGGAGCGCTAAATTGAGCAGCTGATACTTGCTTGACAATTGTTGATAACGTCCCAATTAATTCTTCTTGGTCGATCCTCGTACCCCAACGTACTAAAGCAATGGGAGTATCTACACTTAATCCGGCTAATTGCAACTGCTCGATAATGTAGGGTAAATTGTGAATTCCCATGTAAACTACAATCGTTTCTGAGCCATGAGCGATCGCACTCCATTGGACGATTGGGCGGTACTTTCCTGCGCCTTCATGCCCAGTGACAAAGGTAACTGAGGAGCTATAGTCTCGATGAGTTAATGGGATGCCTGCATAGGCTGGGGCGGCGATTCCTGAAGTTACACCGGGGACAACTTCTACTACTATTCCAGCTTTTATTAAGTCTGCCATTTCTTCGCCACCGCGACCAAATACAAAGGGATCGCCACCTTTTAAACGTATTACTACAGCGTTATCTTGAGCTTTATTAATTAATAATTGAGTAATTTCTGCTTGACTTAAAGAATGACGACCTCGACGTTTTCCGGCATCTAATTTTTCAGCTTGAGGATTAATCATTTGCAAAATTGCCGCGCTAACTAAAGCATCATAAACCACGACATCTGCACCCTCTAATAGTCCTTTACCTTTAAGGGTAAATAATCCCGGATCTCCTGGCCCCGCACCTACTAAGTAAACCTTTCCCAAACACTTTTTCTCTGTGTTATCGTTCATCACTCAATTAAATTAATAATTAAATTTGTAAGTTCTGTACTAGCGCCTAATGGTTCAAATAATTGGAAATTAATCGAAGGAAATTGTATTTTTAGCTCATTTACCTTAGCAGCAATTGCATCAGTTATCCCACCTGCAAATAAGAAGTATGGCACAATGCCAATTTTTTGATAGCCAGTATTAGCTAACTTTTCTACCTGTGTTTCTAATTTTGGTTGTACAGCCCAATAAGCCGAAAATACGCCTAATTTACTGGCAATTTCTTCTACAGGTGCTAAAGCACCAGGGCGACGGCTACCATGAGCGATTAGTATCCATGCTTCGACGGTAGTATTTGCCATCTGCTGAGTTAATAACTCAATTAAGCCTTTTCCCGTGCCTAAATGAGCTTGCAAGTCTATAGTTATTTTTGGGCTGCTGATTTGCCTTGCTTTTGCTACTTCTTCGGGTATGTCTTCCATGACATGAACTCCAGGAAGCAGAAATAAAGGCAAAATTTTCAATCTGTCGCATCCGTGAGCTAACGCGCGATCGCACTTTTGTTTAATCTGTTCGTGTAAAGGGAGCGGATCTAATTCTAAGTAAGCTATATCTACTAATGGTTCTAGGATTGTAAGCGAATTAGTAGCACCGCTCCAAGTTTTGTTTTCGCCCCTATTGGCATTTTGTAACTTATGTTGATAAATTAGTTTAGCTAGTTGCTCCATAGCAATTTGAGGACGCGGATCGCGGCTCCCATGAGCTACTAACAAATAGGCTGAAGGCATTAGGTAAGTATGTAGTTGCAATTTGTACTTGTATTATTTATTATGCGATCGCATCTTACTTAGTCTGTATAGTTTGCTGCGTTTTAGGTTGGCAATTGAACATCCAATTTAAAAATTTGTATAGTAAAACGTAATATTTTTAACATAAAAAGTAGAAGTCAGCAGTAAATTTACTGCTGACTTCTATTAGTTAAATTAAGCTAATCACGTGAATTACTTAGCTTGACTTTCTACGGCTGGATCGGCAACATACCGGAAAGTTGGCTCAGAATTCCAAGGGCCGCGCTCATCTTTGCCATTAGATGATAAGTTGTAGTAGATATCAACGGTTTCATCGGGTCGAATACTACCAAACATTGGATCGGTTAATTTACCCATCGAATCCAACGCTTTCATAAACATCTGCGTATGAGAAATCTCTCTAGTCAATAAATATACAAGAGTCTTTCTTGTACCTTCATCAGTAGCTAACTTAATCAAAGCTTCGTAAGTTTGACGCGCTCCAGCTTCGGCAGCAATATTTGCTCTAAGATCGCGGACTACATCTCCACCTTCGTTGAGGTAGCTTGCTGTCCAATTATTACCTTGACTATCTAGAAAATGTGGCCCCATACCACGTACCGCAAACAAAGTACTTTTATAAGCTTCGGTTTGGTCAACGTTTTTTGTATGACACTCGATCATTTTTCCTACCATCTCCAAGTGACCAAATTCTTCTATGGCAATATCCTGGAGCATATCTTTGATACCTGCATCTTCTATATGAAAAGATTGTACCCAGTACTGTAAAGCTGCGGATAATTCACCTGTAGCTCCACCGAATTGCTCTAAAAGTAGTTGAGCAAAACGCGGATTGGCTTCCTTAATATCTACTGTATGAATAGTCTCTTTCTTGTGAAAAAACATGAATTTCTCTCTTTTATAAAAACAGATCGGCAGGCTAGCAAACTATCTTACTTTTGGCTAAACCTAAATAATTATTGTTAAGTAACTTTAGGCTTGCTTCCTTTTTATGTTAGTAGATGTATTAAACGCCATCATGCACCTTAAGAAAGATTTGGTATTTGAACTTACGTGGTAAAAATTGACATTACAAACTTTTACGAATGAATAAAATTATATTTCTACGTAATTGAAAACTATTTTATACAAATACATACTTGAAATTGTAAATTAATATTTTATTGCTGTTCGGCAGAGTAAGTATAAAAATTTTGCATTACTGCAACTGTTTGAAAACGATACAGAGGCACAACCGAACTAATTGACAAGTTAGTGCGATAAATACTAAACAAAATAAAATTTTGTCTTTGCGTACTGCGAACAATAATTTGCTTTATCTGCGGACGGTTGGAATCAATTAAGGAGGCGCAATCTTGAACTAATGTTTCAAAAGCTTTAGGTACTTGGCTGCAAACATCCTCTTTTAAATAAGTAGTAAGTTGTTCTGCTGCGTATTCTTCATAGGTTGAGGAATCTGGGTTAGTTATCGCCATTGCTGTCACTAACCCAGCTAAAACAAATAAACTAATGGATGCAAGCGGTTTTAAGCTTTTCATTATTTATTTTTGATATTAGTTCTTTATACCCGTTATGTGCAGCCTTAGTTAACGCCGATACCAAGCAGCAATTTTTTGCGGAGAAATACTGAGTAAGTAAGCAATAATTGCTACTTGATTAATGAAAATAGTTTGCATAATTCCTAACTTTTGCCAGCGCCTTTTTGAAGTAATAACGGGAGTAGAAATAATGGCAATTCGTCCTCTACGTCTCAAACGACAAATTAGTTCAAAATCTTCCATAATTGGTAAATTAGCAAAGCCACCTAATTCGTGGAATAGTTGAGCATTGAGGAATATAGCTTGATCTCCATAGGGTAACGCGAAAATGCGCGATCGCATATTTACACCCATTTCCACTAATCTTAACCTCCATGAAGCACTATCAATTCTCAAGGCAAACGCACCCGCCGCAACATTGCTCGCAATTGCTTGATAAACCATAGTATCAAATTGAATCGGTAAACGAGTATCAGCGTGCAGAAATAATAAAATCTCCCCGGTTGCAGTTTGTGCGCCAGCGTTCATTTGTTGGGCGCGACTAGCCGTATTAGATAATAAAACCTTTACTCCTAATTCTTTGGCTATTTGCACCGTGCTATCTTGGCTACCGCCATCTACAACAATTACCTCTACATTTTTTGTACTGGCAATAGTAGCAGCAATATTTTCAGCCTCGTTTAAAACAGGAATAATCACAGAAATACGAGCAGAATGTATCAAAATCTGGTAACTACCGAAATGAAAGTGGAACAAATTTACTAAAAAAAAATTAATAACAACAAAAATTGGCGTGGGTTAAATCATTGCTAGTGAAGATGTTAGCCAGGGGACTGAGTTACAATAGTTCTCAGTACAAGGTCTGCTGGAAGGTCTTTGTCTCACTTTAAGCAAAGGGCGTTGACAATCGCATCTTATCCCACAACACAAGATTAAAGGCTTTTTAAGTCTGTTTTTTACTCCTCATGCTTACCCACCACCGCAAGCCTGTATGCCTATCTCTAGTCTCCACAGATTTACCCATTTGGTCAGTGGTAGAAACTGCGGCAACACTATATCAAAAAACCTGCGATCAATTCCACATAGTGCTACATGAACCGCCTTTACAGGATTTAGAGGTATCAACTCCGCGCTTGCTATGGCTAGATATTTCCCCTTGTCGAGTGACTATGAGTATGCAGGCAAGCGGAAAAGTAAGCTATCGTCATTCATGGCAACAAGGACTTTATGGCTATAGCTACTACTGGCTGCAAAGTAAGTCATTTCAACCCCAAGACCAACTACGCCTGCGAAACTTTACCTGTAGTTTAAATTTGGTGGGTCGTACTTTACCAGAAAATTTGCGCCTGGAATATGAATTGTGGTCGGAAAAAGTGCCAATGGGTCGTTATACATTGAATTTAGATATACACCATTAAGTTATTGAGAATAATTGACGATAAGAGCGCGATCGCCTATACTAATCATCGGATGTACTTGCAAATAATTTGCAACAAATTAGGAAGCGGCGCGATCGCACAACATGGGAAACGATACACTACAAGCTAAGGCAAAGCTACTATTGAGTCGCAGACAATTTTTAGAAGTTGCTTTAGCCGGGGTAGGTGTTACGGGTGCAGCCTTTGCTTATCAAGCACTCAATCAAAATTCTATACCTGTGAGAATCCCGAATATCTCCTCTAGCGACTTGCCAAAAGATAGCAATAACCCGATGGCAGTCTTGCGAGATTTTGATTATGGAACAGTAAAGCGGGAAAAAGGACGGACGGTTAGAGAGTATAAAATTGTTGCCGAAAATTCAACAATTGCTTTAAACAGTGCTGTTAATTTTAATACTTGGAGCTTTAATAATCGCATCCCAGGGCCAACATTAAGGGCAACTCAAGGCGATCGCCTCCGGGTAGTATTTTACAATAATGGCGGACATTCCCATTCTATGCACTTTCACGGTATTCATCCGGCGGAAGCTGATGGTTTGCGCCCAGTACGTCATGGAAATGCGGCAATTTATGAATTTGATGCTGAACCTTTTGGCGTTCAATTATACCATTGTCATGTTGAACCCGTAACGCGGCACATTAGCAAGGGATTGTATGGAATGTTGATTATCGATCCGCCCAAACCTCGCCCCCTAGCCGATGAAATCGTGCTAGTTATGGGAGGATTTGATACAAACGACGATAACAAAAATGAGTTTTATGCTTTTAATGGGCAACCAAATTATTATAAAACTCATCCGATTCCTATCTATCAAAATCAGCTAGTGCGGCTTTATTTGCTCAACATGATTGAGTTCGATCCGGCGGCTACTTTTCACCTCCATGCTAACTTTTTTCAAATTTATAAAACGGGTAGAACTCTTAAACCTACGGAAGAAAGCGACGTAATTACAATGGGGACGGCAGAGAGACATATTTTAGAATTTGCTTACAAATATCCGGGCAAATATATGTTTCATCCTCATCAAGATGCGATCGCGCAAGCAGGTTGTATGGGTTTATTTGAAGTTTTACCAGCAAGTTAGCAAAGTTTTTTACTCATAGTAAATAAATACCATGTCTATTCTACGATTTTTGTCTCTCACTTTTGCGGCGGCTATGCTCTCAGTTTTATTTAGCTGCAATCAGCCCTCTGTTACAACGTCAAATGTTGCGCCTAGTAACGTTTCTAGTGCTGTGGTAGTTGCAAGCAAAAACAGAATTAATATTAATAATGCTATTTTATCGGAGTTAGATAAATTAGAGGCAAAGTTAGGTATTCCGGCTTTATCTAACCAAATTCAAGCCCAACGTCCTTATGGAAGCCCTGACGAATTAGTAAGTAAAAAGGTGATTAGTCAAGCTCAATACGAGCAAATTAAAGACATGGTGACAATTGAGGATATTGTGCTTACAGGTGTTGCTAAAGATGTTGATTATATGACTAAGTTGGGATTGATGAAAGGACATTTGTTAGTAGCTAAAGAACTCTTAGACTTACAAAAACCTGCTCAAGCTGAACCTCATATTGGACATCCGGTAGAAGAAATTTATGTAGATGTAGAAGATCAATTAAACGAGCGTAATGTCCCAGAATTTAAAACAAGTTTGATTAGTTTGCAAGACTTGGTAAAAGCTAAATCTGCAAAAATAGATACTAATTTTACTGAAGCTGTGAAATCCGTAGATAATGCGATCGCATTTTTGCCAGAAACAATGCGATCTTCGCCAGAATTTGTCTTACAAGTAATCAACGGATTGCTAGACACGGCTAATTCTGAATATACCGCAGCGATCGCCAACGGCAAAATATCCGCCCCCATTGAGTATCAAGACTCGCGTGGTTTTGTTATTTATGCAGAGGAGTTATACAAAGGCATTTCTAGCCAAGTAAGCGCAGCAAATGCAGATACCGATAAATCAATTGCTAGTAACATGAGCGAATTAAGTAAAAATTGGCCCTCCGTGATTCCTCCAGCTACGCCTGTAAATCCTCCTGCTGTAGTTACACAGTTGATTAAAACTATTGAAAAAGAGTCACAAAAAGTGTTAGACAGTAACACCACTACTAACTAATAAAAATTATGCGCGAACTTGACCAAGAAAAAGCGATCGCTTTGCTTAACTCCATTATGGAATGCGAATTGGCGGGAGTAGTACGTTATACTCATTATTCCTTGATGGTGACAGGCCCAAATCGCATCCCGATTGTAGATTTTTTTAAAATGCAAGCAACCGAATCGCTTACCCACGCCCAGCAAGTAGGGGAAATCCTCACAGGGTTAGAAGGACATCCCAGTTTGAAAATTGCGTCAATGGAAGAAACTTTCCAACATTCAGTCAAAAATATTCTGGAAGAAAGTTTGAATCACGAAAAGCGCGCCTTAGACTTGTATAAATTGTTGCTTGATGCGGTCAGCGATGCTAGCGTGTATTTAGAAGAATTTGCGCGGACAATGATCGGTACTGAAGAATTGCATAACATAGAAATCAAAAAAATGTTGCGTGATTTTAGCGGTAGTGCGGTTTAAAGACATTCAAAAACCAATGTAGAGACGTTGCATTGCAACGTCTCTACCTCTAATTAGCCACGCCCTTATTTGCGCCAGCCTTAACAATATCCAAAAATAAACTTATGAATTTTAGTGCGGCTATACCTACGTTTGTAATTACTCTCCGCGAAGGAGTAGAAGCAGCATTAGTAGTAGGAATCGTACTTGCTTGCTTAAAAAAAGCTGGACAAAAGCGATTAAACTCTTGGGTTTACGCGGGTGTAGGAGTAGGAATAGTTGTTAGTGCTTTAGTGGGAATACTTTTTAGCCTCGCAATCCCCATTATTAGCGCCGCTAATCCAAAGTACACGACGGTAGTTGAACCCTTATTAGAAGGTGGATTTAGTGTAATTGCGATCGCCATGCTGAGTTGGATGCTAGTGTGGATGACTAGCCAAGCTAGATTTATGAAGGCGCAAGTAGAAGGAACAATTAGCGCGGCTTTGCAAGACAAAAATGCTGGCTGGGGCATTTTCACCTTGATTTTGATTGCTGTAGTGCGAGAAGGCTTTGAAACCGTACTATTTATTGCTGCCAACTTTCAACAAGGCTTATTCCCGGCTTTTGGGGCTGTAGCAGGGGTTTTAACCGCCGCCTTTATAGGAGTGTTGCTGTTTCAATGGGGAATCAAAATTAACATTCGCTTGTTTTTTAAAACTATGGGGGTGTTATTGCTACTAATTGTCGCCGGATTAGTTGTTTCCGCTTTAGGACACTTTGACGTAGCTTTTGCAACGTTGTCACAAATGGATCGATCTTCTCAAGGCTTATGCTTTTACTACGAACGATTTACTAAAAATCCTTCCTGTATTTTAGGTGCAAGAGTTTGGAATACATCAAAAATACTGCCCGATGACCAGTTTCCAGGAGTAGTATTTAGTTCTTTGTTTGGCTATACAGAAAATCTGTTTATCGTGCAAGCTGTCGCTTATGTCGTGTTTTTGCTAACTATAGGTAGTATCTATTTTCGGAGTTTAGGCGGTAAAGTAAATAAAAAACCTGAGCCTTCAATTCAATTACCGTTAAGCACAGGGCAAGATTAAGCTGAGAAATAATATGGCTTTAGTCAAAGAGTTATTTACGCATCCAGTCAAAGGGCTAACTCCACAGAAACGCGATCACGTATTTTTGCTCTGCGATCATGGCATTCCGGGCGATCGCGCTTTTGCTTTAATGTACGATGTTACTACTAATATTCCCGACACTGCTATCCCTTGGATGCAGAAAAAAAACTTTGCGATGCAGTGCGATTTCCCAGTTTTAGCGGCTTTAAATTGCCAGTACGACAGTAATACTACAATTATGAGTATTAATCAGGGTAATAGAGAGTTACTAAGCGCTGCAACTAATACTTTAGAAGGACGCGATCGCCTAAGTAGCTTTTTTAGCTCGTATATAGCCCCCTACCGTCCCCAGAAAGGAACTTTGCGTCTAGTTGGCGATTCAGCAGGTAAAACCCGTTATAGCGATCGCCAAGCCGGGCATATATCCTTAGTTAGTCAAGCGACTTTAGATACAATTTCAAGCGCCGCAGGGCAAAAAATAGACGCGCGGCGTTTTCGTCCTAATGTTGTGTTAGAAGGCGTACCCGCTTGGGAAGAATTTAACTGGGTAGGGCAAGAATTACAAATAGGACAAGCAAGAATTAGGATCTCTGCGCCAATTACTCGTTGTCTAAATATTGATGTTAACCCTGATACCGGAGAGCAAGATATTAAGCTTTTTTCGTTACTAAAGCAGCACTTTAGGCATAAAGAAACGGGTGTAGTAGCCCAAGTAATTAGTAGCGGAGATGTGGCGGTAGAGGAAATAGTTAGCGAATAGTTGTTGTGCGATCGCTTGTATTTAAGCAAGTATTGCTGACAACGGAGAAGGGGAGATTCGAACTCCCGGAAGCTTTCACTTCATCTGATTTCAAGTCAGACGCAATCGACCACTCTGCCACCTCTCCAATTCAGTCGGTCAAAACTGACAGATAACTATTGTAGCTTAGGATGGCACGGGCTGCATTAATTAATTTGTTTGCTAGTAAGCAATACTATAGAAGCTGGGATCGAGATTGATAAATTTAGGATGGTTAAATGGTTACAACCAATGAATCTGTAAGCATTCCTACAGAAACAACCCTTGCTGAAAAACGTGTTAGTTTCTATAACCTTAGTTGGCAATCTTACGAGCAAATTTTAGCTGCTCTTGGTAACAAACGAGCCGCACGGCTTACTTATTACAAAGGAACTTTGGAAATTGTGAGTCCTTTAGAAGAACATGAAAGCGCAAGCGATCGCATTGGTATATTAATTCATCTTTTGACAGAAGAACTCAATCTAAATATCAAAAGTATGGCTTCAACCACACTCAATAAACCTGAGTTAAAAGTTGGTGCAGAACCTGATAAATGCTACTACATTCAAAATGAGCCTGCGGTACGGGGTAAGATAGTTGACTTAGCGACCGATCCTCCGCCAGATTTAATTGTAGAAGTAGATATTACTCATACAGATATTAATAAAACCCAACTGTATCAAGAGATGAAAGTGCCAGAGTTTTGGCGTTACAACGGTAAAGTTTTGACTATCTACCTATTAAATGCAGATCGATATATAGAATCTGAGACTAGCCCTACTTTTCCCTTGCTAACCAAGTCAAAGATTTACGAATTTGTGGCGCAGTGTAATACTGAAGGCGAAACCCAAACTAAGCGATCTTTCCGTACTTGGCTACGAGAACAACAGCGATCGCTATAATTTTTAGGATAGTTATCTTGTCTCCTTATGTCTGCACATATTAATTTATTGAGCGAAAATCGCTGTTTTGACGGTACAGTTGGCTTTTACAGCCATCAATCTCAAGCCTGTAATAGTGAAATGCGTTTTTCTATTTACCAGCCGCCGCAAGCCTCAATTCAAAGCGTCCCGGTGCTGTATTTCCTTTCTGGTTTGACTTGTACGGAAGAAAATTTTACTTTCAAAGCAGGGGCGCAACGTTTCGCCGCCCAATATGGTTTGATGCTAGTTGTCCCCGATACTAGCCCGCGCAACACAGGAATAGAAGGCGAAAATGAGGATTGGGATTTTGGTAGTGGTGCGAGTTTTTATGTAGATGCAACCCTTGCACCCTGGAAAGCCAACTATCAAATGTACAGCTACATTGTTAAAGAATTACCCGCAATAATTGCCGAGAATTTTCCAGTACGAGCAGACAAACAAGGCATCTTTGGGCATTCTATGGGCGGTCATGGAGCGCTCGTGTGTGCTTTGAGAAATCAGGAGCAATATAAATCAGTGTCCGCTCTAGCGCCAATTGTTGCCCCCTTGCGTTCTCCTTGGGTTGATAAAGCTTTTACCAAATACCTCGGAGCTAATAAGGAAGCATGGAAAGAGTATGATGCTAGTGAACTTGTGCTTACAGCTAATTATCAGCGACCAATTTTGATTGACCAAGGTGCTGCTGACCAGTATTTAAACCAACTTCAGCCACATCTATTTGAGCAGGCTTGTAAGGCGGTGAATCAGCCGCTAACGCTGCGTTTTCATCCCGGCTACGATCACAGTTATTACTTTATTGCGACCTTTATTGAGGATCATATTCGTCACCACGCCGCCATTTTGTGTGCTTAAATATGAATTATTCATGCCCTTGCTGCGGCTATCTAACATTTACCGAAGAAGTTTGTGGAACATTTGAAATCTGTCCAGTTTGTTTCTGGGAAGATGATAGTATCCAAAGTAAAGTTCCCAATTACGAAGGTGGAGCTAATGAAATTAGTTTGTTAAAAGCAAGAGAAAACTTTACAAAATATGGAGCAGTTAAAGAAGAATTCATTGGCAATGTTAGAAAGGCATTTTCTACAGAAAGTCCTTAATTGGTGGACTATTTGCGACTTTTCCAGTATCCAGGTTCTCGGTTGCAATGCGTTACCGCCAAAATTAGAATATAGTCTTGCTCGATAGTATAGAGATTGCATAGGGAAATTTTCGCGTCATACAACGCCGCACATCTTCATCAATCGTAAGATAACGAGTAGGATACTCTCTAATTTGATATACTGCAGCCTCAATAGAATTAATAAATGCCTGCGCTAGATCAGTTCTTTGTTTTTGATAATATTTAACTGCGTCCGCATATTCTGTTAAAGCTTCGGGGTGAAATACATATTTCATTGCTCAAGTAATAGCCTGACTTGAGCCAAAGCTTCATCGCCTAAAACTGTCTGTACAAAACCGCTTCGCACTTCATCCCGTCTTTTCTTTGCTTCCACGAGCCAAGTTTTCTGAATGATTGGATCGATATCAAACTCTAAGCTTTCTAATAGCTTCTCTAATAAAATCGCTCTCGATATACTAGGCAAAGATAATATTTCTTCTGTCAGTTGCTCAATTGACCGCATTGCCTTTTGCCAGATGCTTAACCAGTGCTTATAGCGTAACAAATTTAGCCCAAGTCCAAAGAATTAATTAGGAGCGATCGCACTATACTAATTAGTAAATGCGATCGCACTTGTACCCTTAATTAGTTACCGCCGTAGAAGGTACTGTCAAGTAGCTAGGTAAAGAGTTTTGTAAGGTTTTGCCATAAAGCGCCAAAGCATTACCGCCTAACAATAGTTCCAAGTGTTCGCGGTCATAATCGGCAACTTCTGCTGCATCTTTAACGCAGCCATGCAATACTCCATCCCAATGTCCGTAGTCTCCAGAGAAACAAGTTAAGTGCTTGCCAATTTCACCCATCGCTACAGGAAGGTAAGCGGGGCCTGGATCGTCGGATTCAAAGGAAGTATAAATTTGTCCTCGCTGAAAATACTCCATTGGATCGCGGTGGCGCAAGTCGTAATGCTCGTACAAGCTTTCGTCGTTTATTTTTGCCGGATCGTGCTGAGTATTCCACAACAAGTCAAACATATTTTTTGCTTGACTAATTAAGTTGAAGTTGTTGCTAGTGCCTCTTTCTTGCACCATTAGCTTAGTAAATTCCATCAGCGATGGGCGGTAAGGCTTCTTGGGATCGAAGTCCCGAATCCGTTTTTCCCAATGCTCGTGGAAAGCATGAGCCAAATCTGGCAACCAACCGCACCCACCTTCTAAAAAGCCTACGCGCAAAGTAGGGAATTGTTCAAACGCGCCATCAAAAACCATCCGCGCTAAAGCTAGTTGTTGCTGATTTCTTTGTACAAAAATATGTGTAAGTACAAAAGTTTCCGTATAGTCAGCAATTCCGCCTACCATATACGAACCTGGCCCACCATGAATACCAAGGGCAATATCTAAGTCTACCGCCGCTTGCAAAATGGGGCGAAAGTCTGGGTGGCTAATGGTTTTGCAGCTACGAATTTCTGGGAAAGCATCGGGGGCTTTGGGGTGAGGAATGGGCATATTTGGCGCAACTGCTACGCTAATCATGCCTAACTCATTAATACAACGGTGCATTTCGGCAACGGCTTCGTTGACATCTTGCAGAGGTAAGACACCAATAGGTTTGAGCCTGTTATCGTATCCTTTACAATCATCAGCGATGTAGCTGTTGTAAGCGCGACAAAGAGCGATCGCGAAGTCTTTATCTATCAAACTCGAAAATACTAAATTGAGCGTACCGTAAATGACATGAACATCTACCCCTTCGGTGTCCATATGTTCGATGCGTACCCGGTTGAACATCGCCCCTAGTGTTGTGTCGGGGTGTAAGTTGCGAAAACCGCCTTTACCCATTCCTTGGGGCTGCGGAAACATCCGCATATAATCATTTTTGCCCGTTGCTGGATTAAAGTCTACAATCCTTGCTCTTTGGTCGCCGAGACTGTCGATCGCAAGTCCGATGCGATCGCGGTACTCTGGATCTAAATACTCGCGCAATACTAAGGGATTTTCTAACTTGTGGGCATCGGCATCAATGACTTTTAAACCCTGATACATGAATTATCCTCAAAGTCAATAGGTAAAATTTTTTGTGCAGCATTCGGTTTAATGTAGCGAAAACAAGCTGTATTAGCTAGTTTTTTGCTAAAAAATTTAAAATCAAGCCGTTTTTTGTTGCAAATATTGCCAAACTTGGCGCAAACCAAACCACCGTTGAAACGACCACATTAAGGAGGTAGGAATAGTTACCCAGACAGGGTATTTAGCAAAAGCGGGTTGATTCTTTTCAAAAATAAAGTGTCCGCCTATAGCTAAAACTTGAGTTAAAACTAAGCAAACTACTGTCAGCCGCCAATCGTAGAATAAAATGATGGGAGAAGCGATCGCTAAAATATTAGTAATGTGATGCAATAGTTGATTAATGGGGTGCTGGTGACACTGGGCAAAATAAACTTTAGCTTCTTGAAAATAAGTCAAAATGATTCTCCTTTTAGTTGCTAATTTACCACCATCGCAGTTGTAGCAAGTTCCGCTCTGGCTGACTCAATTCTTCTTCTGTTAGCCAATCTACAAGCTTGTAAGTACCAAAAACTTTATCCCACCAATCTACAGCCAAACCAAAGTTGTGATCCCACATTCCGTACTTATGATGAACGTAATGAACGGGCATTTTCATCCAAAAACACTTAGTGGGGTTTTCGTGTTGGAGTTGATGAGCATAAGCGGAAAAAGCAGCGTAAGCAAGACTACCCAAAAGCCAGCCAATACCCGCAATCAGAGAATAAAAGAACATTGCAGCTATTAAAACAATAGCTCCTTGGATATAGTCTCGAAATTCCCACAGTACACCTTGTCCGGTATTATTGCGATGGTGTTCTAAGTGACGCGCGCCGACTTTTTTTGAAACGTGCATCAATCGATGCAGCCAATACTCTAATAAACTTGCTAAGACAAAAGCTAAGGTAAAACAAACAATCATCAAAGATACGTCAGACGTTTTCAGCATAAATCCTCCTACAGTGTGGATTAGGCATTATTGATTTTTAATCCGATCAAGCTCAATTTTGCAACCTCTCAATGGCAAATTTCTTACTTCCACTCCTAACTAATGTCGCTAGTCAGGTTAAAAACAACTTTATCCAAAAAACTCGACAAACGGACGCTGTCCAAGAACAATTTTTGCGAAAGCTACTTTTTACGTATCAAAATACTGAACTTGGGCGCACTTACAAAATCGGCGAAATCAAAACTATTGACCAGTTTAGAAACCGTATTCCCGTTTTACCTTATAGCAGTTACGAGCCATTATGCGATCGCATTGCTAAAGGCGAACAAAATATTCTTACTAGCGCTCCGGTAGTCTATCTTAATCTTACTAGCGGCTCTACAGGTCAAAAAAAGCTCATTCCCGTTACTAAAAAGTTTCAAAACTCTTTGCGACAAGCAAATCTAACTAGCATCGGCTTTTTGCATGAAGCTTTGAAATCCCAAGGCGGAAAATTTGGCAAACTTCTAGCAGCAAATTCTGTTCAACTATTGGGTAAAACTAGCGGTGACATTGACTACGGCCCCGCAAGCGTGGGAGTTTTACGCATGGGAAAGTTTGTCTACGAACAACTATTTGCTCACCCCTACGAAACTTTGCAGCCTGCGGACAGTTTAGCTCGTCACTATCTTTGCTTGTTATTTGCTTTAGCAAACCCCAATTTAAATGGAATTGGCGCAAATTTCCCCATGCTGGTACTGCGAATTTGCAACTACTTAGAGATTTACACAGAAGACTTAATTAGAGACTTAGAGACTGGAAAAATCGCCAGTTGGTTAAAATTAGAGCCAGAAGTTCGCGCGATTTTAGAAGGGCAAATAGTAGCAAACCCCCGTCGCGCCAAACAATTGCAGGAAATATACAACGCTAACGGCATCCTTACCCCAAAACTTGCTTGGTCTAATTTATCTTTTGTTACTACTGCACGGGGTGGTACGTCCGATTTTTACTTTGAGCGGTTTCCCACCTACTTTGGCAATACACCGGTTTTTGGCGGGGTTTACTCCTCCGCCGAAGGGACGTTTAGCATTAACCACGCCCTCAACAATGATGGCAGTATTTTGGCGATTGAAAGCGGCTTTTTTGAGTTTATTCCTCAAAACCAATGGGAAGCCAAACATCCCCAAACTTTACTCGCAACAGAAGTTAAACCGGGGGAGCTTTACCGGATTTTAGTAACTAATTACAGTGGCTTTTACCGTTACGATATTGACGATGTGGTGGAAGTTGTCGGCTTTTACGAGCAAGCGCCGTTGCTCGTATTTCGCTATCGTCGTGGCGGATTGCTTTCGTCTACCAGTGAAAAAACTACAGAGTTTCATGTAACACAGGTAATGCAAGACCTACAACAAAAATTCTCCGTACTTTTAGAAGACTTTTGTATAACTTTATCCGACGAGACAATTCCGCCTTTTTACCTTGTCAACATTGAACTTGTGCCTGGTGAAATCTTAGAAGATTATTCAGGATTTTTAATAGCTTTCGATCTTTTACTTCAAAAAACTCACACCTCTTACGCAATTAAACGCCCGGATACCATCCCTTCCCCCCGCCTAAGAGTGCTTGCGCCGGGAAGCTTTGCTGTAGTGCGTCAGCGTCAGTTGCTTAAAGGCATTCCCGATTCTCAACTAAAATTTCCGCATACTAGCGAAGATCGCAATTTTCTATCAGGGTTAGAAATAAAACGAGAAATTAAATTAGACTAACCATCTTGACTCAATAACATCAAAACTCCGGCGAAAACTGCCACAATCGCCGCCCCATAAAAAACTGTTTCTAATCCACCATAATTGAACATTGGTCTAAGAATAATCGGGGATAGAAACTGTCCCAAAAACCCCGCCCCTGTACCCGCCGCTAAAACACTCGATCGCAAATTGGGGGTAGCAAGATTGGCTAAAGCGCTATAAACGTTGGGTAACACTAGCCCAAACCCTACACCAAACAAAATCGCCGTTAAAATAATAGGGCTGATTGTGTGCAGTAAAGGTATAAGTATCAAGGTTATAGCCATCAATGTACAACCTAATGCGATCGCCTTGGGCAACCCCAGTTTCTGCGCCACCCCTTTGCTCCCAAAAGCGGAAATAACCGATGCTCCGATAGCTCTGGAAGCTAAGACAACACCGTTTAAAACTGCCCCCGCCCCAATTGTGGCTTTGAGGTAAAGCGGCGCGTAAATCACCACTGCATACATAGCAACAGATACCAATAGCAATGTAAGTAACAACCATAAAGTTTGAGGCTGTCCTAAAATTCGGCTTAATTTGTAGTCTGTTTCCTTTGCCAGGGCTGGTTTTTTGTCTTCCCTCAATACCACCCTTGCTAAAATGGCTAAAGGCAGTCCTAAAGCGTAAAGATAAAAAGCATATTGCCAGTTATTAGCCCCTACGAAGCCCCCAAGCAGCGGAAATAAAATTCCGGTAATTGTTAGGGTGCTAGTAGCGTAGCCTAGTGCTAGACTTCGGGACTCTCCTTCGTAGTTACTGCCTAATAACCCCAAACTAGCGGCGGCAATTCCTCCACTAGCTGCGCCAATCAAACCCCGCGTTATTAATAAGGGGATAAAACTGGACATAAAAGCCCCTGCTACTCCAAATAGAGCGTAACAAAATAGCGAAGCAACTAACACTCTTACCCGTCCTATTCGGTCTGCCAGAATGCCCAACAAAGGGCTAAACAAAGCCAGGGTGAGACAATGTGCGCTAACTAAATTGGCAGCCAGTCCCGGATCTAGTTGGAGTTGTTGTATTATATCGGGTAGAACCGGGGCAATTACACCTCCTGCCATAGTAGTTAGGGAACCAGATGCTAGAAGGATTAATAACTTAGGATCGTTTAGTTTCAAAAAATTATCGCTCGTTTTGTCTACAGTCAAACTAGGTATAAAAACTTATATAGTGCCAGCATAGATCGCTGACTTACCGATCTATATTTTGACTGAAAAAATCCTTAACGCTAAATTTTGTCATAGAATTTGTTAACAATACCGAGAATGAAGCAACTAGCCTCAAATTTAACTAGCCAAGTAGTCGAAAATAATGTCCGCGAAGTAGGTATAAATCCTAACTATTGGTATGCGGTAGGGTGGGCAGACGGGCTTAAAATCGGGAAAATTATGCCTGTGGTTATTTGGTCAAGGGCGATCGCAATTTACCGCGACGAATTAGGTCAAATCCACGCCCTAGAAGATGCGTGTCCCCACAAAGGCGTTGCCCTCCATCAGGGTGCAGTAACGGGCTGTAATCTTGCTTGTGGCTATCATGGTTGGGAATTTAATAGTGACGGGGATTGTGTCCATATTCCCTACTTACCCAAAACCCAAAAGCTACCCCGCGCCCAAACCCGCAGTTATCCAGTTGCAGAAAAATATAACTTAATTTGGCTATTTCCCGGCGATCGCTCTTTAGCTAACACCCAAAACTTACCAGATATTCCCGAACTAAACGAGCCAGAATGGTTGGTAGTGCCTCTGGCGGCTCGCTTTCAGGCACATTTTTCAATCTGTAATGAAAATACTATGGATGTATTTCATGGCTTTTTGCACCAAAAATTACAAGGTTGGTTCGATCCGGTGCTGGTAAACTTACGCGAGACTGAAACCGCCGTTTGCGCCGATTATCAAGTTTCCTATCGCGGTTGGATGGCTAAATTTTTGGGACTAAGTAAAAAAGCTGACCAAGTTACAACTTTGCCTGTAGCAGTTCAGTATCATTACCCCAATTACTACACAACTTTGCAAGGAGTTTCTAGCCTGTACCTTTTTAGACTGCCCGTAAGTGCTACAGAAAGTAGGTCTTTTGCATTGTTTTTCTTTAAAGTTCGTCTACCGCAGTCAATTTTAAAACCGTTACAGCCAGTGCTACAAAAGTTGCTAAGGCGTTTAGTATTAGAGAAATTTTTAGCTCAAGATATAGAGATGATTGAAAGCGAACAACGGACTTATTTAGCCAACCGCGATCGCCGTTACGTCGAAATAAACCCGGCAATCATTGCTATTCAACGATTAATTGTGCGACAGTACGAACAATTTTTACAACAATCTAGTCAAAAAGATGAAAAATAAATTTATGTAAAGACATTCCGATAAAATGTTTCTAGTAGATAAATTTCTTAATAAACAGTATCATGTGTTCTCTAATAAGGCTTTTGCTAAAGACTAGATAGCAAATATAGAGCCAGCGAGAATCTACTGTTGAGCCACAAACAATCGGCTATTTGGTAAAAGGTGAGGGGAGTAAATTAGTGCAAGTTATCAAAGAGTATGTTCAACGCTGGTATGAAAGTGGACTCGATCCTGACGAATATATTTGTCATCAAAAGCAAGGAAACTTAGTAGAAATTGAAGACGCAGCTACCGGAAGTCGCCAAACTGCTCTGACTTTTTGCACCAATGATGTACTAGGGCTAGTTCATCACGAAGCTGTAAAGCAAGCGGCAATTGACGCAATTATTCAGTATGGCACGTCTAATAGCTCTTGCTCGGTTTTGAGCGGTCGCATTGACCTCCATAGACAGCTAGAAGCAGAAATATCTGATTTTAAGCATCTACCCCATACCCAACTATTTCTCAATGCTTGGATGGCGATGCAAGCATTGATGGATGCCTTTTGTCACTTGGCAATTCCCGTACCAGGGTTTACTCATACTCAAGAAACTTTGATCTTGACTGATGTGCTAAATCACGGCTGTATTGTTTCGGCAGTTGTTAATGCTGGAACTCGGTCGGGAAAGGTGTTTGGGCATAGTCCCAACGTTAGAGTAAAAGCTTATCGTCACTGCGACGTAGAAGACTTGGCGCGCAAATTACGCAGGTATGTCCGCCCAGGCGATCGCATTATGGTAGTTTCTGATGCCGTATTCTCGATGGATGGAGATATTGCCCCTCTTCCAGCCATGTTAGATGTGATGCAAAACTATCCTGGTAGCGTGCTGTTGATGGACGAAGCCCACGCAAGTGGCTCGATAGGAGCTACAGGACGTGGCATTTACGAGCATTTTGGTATTTTACCTAGCCATGCGATTGAAAGGGGCATTATTCCCCTAATTATGACTACTTTTTCTAAGTTTGCTGCTTCGGCAGGAGCAGCAATTAGCACTCATGTCAGCGAATTAATCCCGTTACTAAACGTGTCTCCTACTTCTATTGGCACAATTTCTTTACCGCCACCTCTAGCAGGAGCAGCTTTAGAGAGCATTCGACAAGTACGCAAAGCACCCCAAATAGTACAGCAATTGCAAGCAAATACTCAATACTTGCGATCGCGTTTAATTGAGCGTGGTTTTACAGCTATTGGCGAAACTAACGTAATTCCCGTAATTTTACCGCCCGAAATCAATCCAAAAATGTTTGGCAAACAAATGATGGTTAATTACGGCATTTGGGTGTCGCCGATTTGGTTTATAGCCAAGCCTCGTATCCGCATTACTGTTAATGCGCTCCATACTCAGCAGGAAATGGATCGTTTGGTTGCCGGAATGGTAGCAACTAGAGATTTGTTGTATAAACCAACAATTAGTGCTTAATTAGTAAGCTGTTGGCACATTGGCTAACAGCTTGTTTAACAAATAAATTTGTATCTGTGTCTAAAGTAAATTTTCAGATTCGGGCTGTAACAAACAAAGCCGACAGCGAGATATTTTTAGATGTCCCTAGTCGGGTATATAGGGGCGATCATAACTGGGTTCCACCAATCAGGAGCAGCGTTGCCAAACAATTTGCCCCAGAAAATTCATTTTTTCAGTATGGCAAGTTGCAACAGTTTATAGCCGTATCTCCCAGTAATGAGCCTTTGGGAAGAATAGTTGCTGCTGTCAACCACCGTTTAATTGAACGAGAAGGTAAAGATGTTGGGTTGTTTGGCTATTTTGAGTGTGTAGAAGATTATGCGATCGCTCAAGCCTTGCTAGAATCTGCCCGTACATGGCTACAACAGCAAGGTATGGCAGTTATTAGAGGACCCATCGATTTATCTACTCATAATAACTGTTTGTTTTTAGTTGATGGCTTCGATTCGCCACCAATGGTTTTGATGCCCTATAATCCGCGTTATTATCCAGAATTTATGCAGCTTGACGGCTGGAATAAAGCCAAAGATGCCTATGCTTACGAATTACCCATCGGTGCAGGGCTGGCGGAAGAATTTACAAAGGCACATAGAATTGCTTGCAAATCTGGCGTTAATTTTCGGCTAATTAGAACCAAAGGCGCAGCTTTTGAGGAAGATTGCCGCAACCTTTACAATTTGCTCAATGCCGCCTATGCAAATAACTGGAGTTATACGCCGCGCACTGAAGAAGAATTTTTAGTTGAGGCTAAATCCTTACAAAATCTGGTAGATCCTGACGCTTTCCCGATTGCTGAATATGAAGGTAAAATGATCGGCTGTTTCGTGGGATTGCCAGACTACAATATGGTGCTAAAGCATCTGGGCGGTAAGCTAGATTGGCTAGGAACTCTTAAATTTATCTGGTATCGGCGGCAAATCAATAGAGGCAGAGTAGCTTTAGTTTGCGCGTTGCCCGAATATCGCCGCAAAATGGTAGCCGCAGCTTTAATCTATTTAGGAATGCAAGGCGTACTTAAGGAAGGAAAACCTTATAAAGATTGCGAACTTTCGTGGGTATACGAAGATAATTACCCGTCACGCAAATTGATCGAAGCTTGCGGAGCCAAAATTTATAAAACCTACCGCATTTACGAAAAAGCTTTATGAAAGCGCTAGTTACTGGGGCGAATGGGTTTACAGGTTCTCACTTAGTAAAAGTTTTAGCAAATAATGGCGATCGCGTTGTCGGTTTAGTTAGAAAATCGAGCAATACCGATCGTTTGGCTAATTGTGACGTTGAGCTAGTCTATGGAGACATTACAGATTCCGCCGCCTTACAGAAAGCGACCGCCGGGGTAGATGTAGTTTTTCATACCGCCGCCTATGTAGAGCTAGGAATTGTCAACGAAAAAGAAATGGAGCGAGTAAACGTAGCAGGAACCCGCGCCGTGCTAGAAGTTGCCAAAGCTTGCAGTGTTAGTAAAATAGTTTATTGCAGTACCATCGGCATATTTGGCGATACTCAAGGGGAAACTATTAATGAAGGCTTTGAACGCACTCAACAAGGCTTTTCTTCAGCTTACGATCGCACAAAGTACCTTGCTCAAGAAGTAGTAGATAGTTTCGCTTCCCAAGGATTGCCCGTAGTAAGTGTTTTGCCTTCCGGCATTTTTGGCGCAGACGATCCACATTTTCGCCCCATATTGCAGCAATTTATCAAAAGAAGGCTAAAACTGTGGGCGGGAGGAAGTCGCGTTACGGGAATTGTTCATGTTGACGACTTAGCAACCGCGATGATTCTAGCCGCCGAAAAAGGAATTAATGGAGACAAATACATTATTTCCGCCGGAGACTTAACAACGAAGGAAATGTTTGCAACTATGGCAAGCTTTACAGGTATTCCCGCACCCCGCGAAGCCCCTAAATTGCTAGTTAGGCTTGCCGGAAACCTGTTAGATCCTTTAGGGAGGTTATTTAAATTTCAACCACCCCTAAGCCGGGAAAGAGTGCATTATATATACGATCGCTGCGTGAGAGTAGATGCTACTAAAGCCCGAACTCAATTAGACTGGCAACCCCGCTCGGTGACAGAAACTTTAAAAGAATTAGTTACTCTTTGAGCGTCCCATCTTCCAAATAAGTAATGCTATCAGCGACATCAATAATACGCGGATCGTGCGTTACCATCAGCACCGTACAACCTTGCTCTTTCGCCAAAGAACGCAATAATTGAATTACCGAATGTCCGCTTTTTGAATCCAACGCCGCCGTTGGTTCGTCTGCCATAATTAATTGAGGAGAACCAGCTAAAGCCCGCGCGATCGCTACTCGTTGTTTTTGTCCCCCCGATAAATCGCTGGGTTTTTGCTCTGACTGATTTTCTAAGCCTACTTGCTCTAATAGCACTTGTGCTTGATACTTTGCAGTTTTTCTATTTATTCCCTGAATATTTAACGCCACTTCAATATTTTCGCTGGCGGTAAGTGCGGGAAATAAGTTGAAGTTTTGAAAAATAAAGCCAATATTTTGCTGTCTAAATTTTGCTAACTTTTGGCGAGACATACTGGTAATATCTTCACCTAATAAACTTACTTTCCCTCTAGTTGGTGTCATCAACCCAGCCAAAATAGAGAGCAAAGTAGTTTTACCCGAACCCGACGGCCCCATTAGTAACTGAATATTGCCTTTAGGAATTGCTAAATCTATACCTTTCAATATTTGAAAGCATCGTTTTTGAGATTTAAACTCCATTTCTACCCCCTTAGCAACAATTACTTTAGTTTGGGTAGTAATTAAATCAACACCTAGAGCTTCAATTTGATTAGGAAAATTTTTAAACTTAGCAGCAGTCATTTATTTACTATTTTTGGTGGGTAATATTGAAGCGCCAGATAAAACTGTGCCACTGGAAGAAAGTTTATGAATTATTATTACTTTTCTCGATCCTAACAGCTAATTGGTGTGGACAGTTAAAGCTTCTGGCATACCTAATCAAGCGGATATTTCAATTTGTTGCAATCCGATTTTTTAGCGACTAGGCTTTGAATACCGACGCTGGATCGAGGTGCATAACTTTTTGAATCGCAAAAACTCCCGATCCCACACACATTACTACCGTGATTCCCAAAACTGCGATCGCAATAGTAGGTGTAATTAAAATTAAGATTCCCTGACTTGCCAGTGTCCAAGCCGATACCCCCCAACAAAGCACCATACTTGGCAAGTAGCCCAAAATTGCCATCCATAAAGCTTGTTCGAGAATTACACTATAGATAGTAAAGTCCGACGCACCCATTGCTTTTAAAGTTCCAAACTCTTTGAGGCGATCAGATACTGAGGCGTAAAGAATTTGTCCGACAATAATAACTCCAACAATTACACCCACCACTGCACCCAAAGCCAAAATAAAACCAATACCCGTCCTTTGCTGCCAAAAAACTTGAGTTTTTTGCATTAATTCGGCGTGAGTATAGGCGCTAGTATTGGGTAAAGCGTCAATTAGTCTTTGCTTCAATGCCGATAAATCTTGCCCTTTTTTGGCTCGAATTAAGACAAAAGTAATTGTATCTGCGGAAGTTAGACTTTTAGGCGCAATGGCATTAGGATCGGCTTTAATGTAACTATTGGTACATTTAATGTCTTCCGAGTCTGATGGCAATCGACAGGATAAATTAGTAGTTTGCCCAGAATTGGCATAGGCGTTGGCGTTTTCTAAAGATGTAAATATATAAGGATTGGAAATAATCGAGCGATTGCCTCTAGTTAAACCGACTAATTCAATAGATAGGGTGCTAAGTTCAGCGCGATCGCCAACTTTATTGAGATTTAAAGCCTTTAAGTTAGAAGCGTCTACTATTGCTGTGTAAGGCTCTTTGAGCTTAGTGATATTTCCTTGAGTAACGTTTTGAGGTATAAATAGTTGCCCATTAGGGTCAAATCCAATAATTCGAGCTAAAGAAATTTGATTATTATTGCGCCATACACCAGTTTTAACAATCAAGGCTTCAGCGCTTTCTACTCCCACAACTTGGCGAGAAAGACTTAAATTAGTTAGAGGAATTGGTAAAGTTAGTTCAAGATGTACCAAATTTTCCGACGCTACCCAAATATCCGCCGAAGAATTGGTCATTAATTGCGCTGTAGAGCGAGTAAAGCCGTTGAAAATTCCTGTTTGAATTGTAACTAAGCTTACAGCAAACATAATTCCAGCTTGAGCGACAAGAAAGCGGGGAATATCCTCAAGCAAATGTTTACGAGCAATAGAAACCATAGCACCAATTGCGGACTACTAATATCCTAATTTAAAAGACCATTGCCATAGTATCAGGGCAAAATGCACCGATACTTAATGAAACTCAAAAGTAATTAGTGCAACTATGCGTTCACAATATTTTTGAGCAAAGCCGATTACAGCAAAAAATATGTCTGAGTCAAATATTAAATCAATCTTGCAAGAAAAGCGCTTATTTCCGCCAACGGCGGCGTTTTCCCAAAATGCCCAAATTAAAAGCTTAGAGGAGTATCAGCAATTATGCGATCGCGCAAAGAGCGATCCGCAAAAGTTTTGGGCAGAACTTGCCGAACAAGAACTACACTGGTTTCAAAAGTGGGATACCGTCTTAGATTGGCAGCCACCTTTTGCCAAATGGTTTGTAGGCGGTAAAACAAATATTTCTTACAACTGCTTAGATCGTCATTTGACAACTTGGCGCAAAAATAAAGCGGCATTAATTTGGGAAGGAGAACCCGGCGATTCGCGTACCCTTACTTATGCCCAGTTGCATCGAGAAGTTTGTCAGTTTGCCAATGCTTTAAAGCAATTGGGAGTAGCTAAAGGCGATCGCGTGGGAATTTATATGCCGATGATCCCAGAAGCAGCGATCGCCATGTTAGCCTGTGCCAGAATAGGCGCGGCTCATAGCGTAGTTTTTGGGGGCTTTAGTGCTGAAGCTTTGCGCGACAGATTAATTGATGTCGAGGCTAAAGTAGTAATTACTGCCGATGGTGGTTGGCGTAAAGATGCGATCGTGCATCTAAAAGAACAAGTAGATAAAGCTTTAGCTAATAATGCCGTACCCACCGTTAGCAGCGTTTTAGTAGTGCAACGGACAAAGCAAGCGGTAGAAATGCAGCTAGAGAGGGATTTTTGGTGGCACGAATTGCAAAAAACTGTGTCTGCTGACTGTCCTGCCGAACCAATGGACAGCGAAGATATGCTGTTTGTACTTTACACTTCTGGAAGTACGGGAAAGCCTAAAGGAGTTGTACACACAACGGGCGGCTACAACCTCTACACCCACATTACGACAAAATGGATTTTTGACCTGCAAGACACAGACGTTTACTGGTGTACTGCCGATGTGGGATGGATTACAGGACACAGTTATATAGTTTACGGGCCACTTTCCAACGGTGCAACTACGTTAATGTATGAAGGCGCTCCCCGTGCCTCAAGTCCTGGTTGTACGTGGGATATAATCGAAAAGTACGGCGTTACGGTTTTCTATACTGCACCTACAGCAATTAGAGCTTTTATTAAAATGGGCGAACAGTTGCCCAACGCCCGAAATCTATCTTCATTGCGCCTATTAGGGACAGTAGGAGAACCGATTAACCCTGAAGCTTGGATCTGGTATCAACAAGTAATTGGCGGCGGTGTCTGCCCGATTGTCGATACTTGGTGGCAAACCGAAACCGGGGGAATCATGATTACGCCTTTGCCTGGGGCGATCGCTACTAAACCCGGTTCGGCTACTCGTCCTTTCCCTGGAATTATGGCAGATGTAGTCGATCTTGAAGGTAATCCCGTAGGCGATAACGAAGGGGGTTACTTAGTTATTCGCCACCCTTGGCCAGGGATGATGCGGACGGTTTACGGCGATGATGAGCGTTTCCGGCGCACTTATTGGGAGCATATACCCCCCATTAATGGGCAGTACGTTTACTTTGCTGGAGATGGCGCAAGACAGGACGAGGATGGTTATTTTTGGGTAATGGGACGAGTAGATGATGTACTCAACGTCTCTGGACACCGCTTAGGGACAATGGAAGTTGAGTCAGCTTTAGTGTCTCATCCTGCCGTAGCCGAGGCTGCGGTAGTCAGCAAGCCCGACGAAATTAAAGGCGAGGAGATAGTTGCTTTTATTACTCTTGAAGGCACTTACAGCCCCAGTGACGAACTAAGTAAAGAACTCAAACAGCACGTAGTTAAAGAAATTGGTGCGATCGCCCGTCCGGGAGTTATCCGTTTTACTGACGCTTTACCAAAAACTCGTTCAGGTAAAATTATGCGGCGCTTACTGCGAAACTTGGCATCGGGACAAGAAATTACTGGCGATACTTCTACTTTAGAAGATCGGGGCGTACTCGATAAACTGCGCGGCGAAGGGTAATTAGAAATTTTGGCAATGAGACGTTGCAATGCAACGTCTCTACTAACACCACAATAGTTTTATGTTCAACTACTGGAAAAGTATTTATATTTCCCTTTTGACTGTTGCAATGCTTGGGTTTGAACCAGTTCTTGCCGCGACTTCCGCGCGGGAATACCGCTCTATTGGTTTATCTTACCGGGCTAACGCACGTTACGACGATGCGATCGCAGCTTTTAAAAAATCCGTTCAACTTGAACCGCAAAATGCCTCTGGGCGCGTGCTGTTAGGTTGGACTCAACATCTAGCAGGACAAGAAAAAGCCGCCGCCGAGTCTTTATTACCAGCAATTTACAACAATCCGCAATACGTCCCCGCCCTCAATGCTTTAGGAATTGTGTATCTCGTAAATGGCGATGTCACGGCGGCGGTAGCTACTCATACGTGGGCAGCAATGATAAAACCAAATAATGAGATTGCTTACTACAACTTAAGTTTATCTTTGCATCAATTAAAACTGTATAGTTTGGCGGTTGCGGCGGCTACAAAGGCAGCAAAACTTGAACCTAGTAATCCTCATCCTTTAGTTGCTAAAGCGATCGCTTACTGGAATTTAGGCGATCGCCCATCGGCAAAACTAACTTATCGTCAAGCCTTAAATTTAGATCCTAGGTACAATAACGTTGTTTTTCTAGAACATCTCCAAAAAGCTGCTTTTAGTCGCCAGCAAATTGCGATCGTCAAACTTGTTCTTTTGGCTAAAAATTGATGAAATTATTAAGCTGCCATAGCTAAATTATTAATACTACAGCTTACTTCTTTTTCTTGCTGCAATAGTTTTGCTAATGCTTCCGCAGCCACAGGGCGACTGATATAATAACCTTGAATCTCATCGCAGCCATTTCTTTGTAAATATTCTAGTTGCGCTTCAGTTTCTACCCCCTCGGCTATGACATTTAATTGTAAGTTGTGTGCTAGAGAAATAATTGCTTTGACAATTGCCGCATCATCCGAACCAACTGTTAGATCGCGGACAAAAGATTGATCTATTTTGAGTACATCAATCGGCAGACGTTTCAAATAATTTAATGATGAATAACCCGTGCCAAAATCATCAAGGGATAAGGTAACTCCCATCGCGTGCAATTGATTCATTGTATTAATTGCTTGCTGAATATTTTCTATAATCAAGCTTTCAGTTATTTCTAATTCTAAGTAACTAGCTTTTAAATCTGTCTCTTGCAAAACTTGAGCAGTAATATCTGTCAAGTTTTGGTCTTTAAATTGGCGCGATGATATATTAACTGCCATTTTTATTCGTGGTAATCCTGCTAATTGCCAGCTACGATTTTGGGCGCAAGCAGTACGCAATACCCATTCACCTATAGAAATAATTAAACCAGTTTCTTCGGCAATGGGAATAAATTTAGCTGGAGAGACAAAACCATGAATTGGACTATGCCAACGTAACAAAGCTTCTACTCCAATAATTTTTCCACTGCGGAGACAAACTTGAGGCTGATAATGCAACAGCATTTCTCCATTTTTAATCGCATTATGTAAGTCTTTCTCTAATACCAACCGCTCTTGTAATTTGTTGTTTAATTCGCAACTATGAAATTGATATTTATTTTGTCCTTGCGCTTTAGCTCGATCCATTGCCCTAACAGCATTACCCAAAATACTATCTACTTCTGTATGATCATTTGGATAAATGCTAATTCCAATACTGACACTATTAAAAACTTCATTGTTATTTATTGATACAGATTTTGTTAACTCATTAATAATTTTTTCTACTAACTCGACTACCTCATCTACCGATTTGATGTTTGTTTGAATAATTGCAAACTTATTACTTTCAAGACGTGCCAGTATCTCACGATTGCTCAGACAGCTAGTTAATGTTTGACCCGCACTTCTGAGAACTAAATTGCCTACTTCATATCCTAGAACATTATTAATATTTTTTAGGCGATCTAAGCTTAAACAAATTACTGTAAATAGTTGATTGTTTTGGTTTTGAGATATAATTTTCTGGAGGCGATCGGCAAATAAAATTCGATTAGGTAATCCTGTTAAGTTATCGTAATTAGCAATATGCTCAATAACTTCGTCTAACTTTTTTAGAGTGTGAAAAGTGTCTGCCATCAATATACCAGCTTCATCTGTAAAGTTGGTAGGTAAAGATGATAATTGACGATTATTAAGATAATGGCGCATTGCCAAAAATGTTAAGGTTACTGGAGCTAGTAAGTTATGTAAAGCATAAAGAGTTAATGCTGTACCAATTAAAGTAGCTATTAAGGCGATCGCAATTACTCTTACTTTGATATCTATAGGAAAAGATGCGGAAATTACAAAATAAATTAGTAGTGATAGTAATGGAACGTGCGTACCTAAAAAGGCAATCAACATAATTTTGCCTTTGTAGCTATTCAGATAAGGAACCTTAGATAATGCGGAATATAAATACAAATTAGTTTGAGACATTCCGAGCAGTTTCAGCATATTTACATTAATTCCTAGATGTTTTTCTACAGATTGTTAGCTTGTTTCTATCCAGTTAATTTAGCCTTGTCAATAAATGTAAGTATATTTAAATAGTATTAGCTGCAAAGTTAGGAAACAACGGTAATATCACGTAATATGAGTAAAAAGTATGTGAGTTAAGCGCTCGTAAAACCTTAAACCTAAAGCTATCTGATAGGTATGATAATATCGATACAAAAAATTTATATTAGCTTCAGTAATATTACTTAGTTGCAGGCACTAAAGGCTAAAAAAACGAAGATTTTAAGAGCATTTAAAATTAGAGAATTTTGCTTAAACTGGTTACACAAATTCAATGCCTTAAATGATAACATCTACCTTATTAATAATGAAGGAATGTAACCTGCAAACTAAAAATGCAAGCGCTAGGCAAAATTTTTGTTTATTACTCAACTTTATTAGGCAAACAAACCTTAAACTTCATAATAAGTTCACAAAAAAAGTAAAATCTTTATAGAAATAAGAGTAGTTTGTACGTATACAAAAAAATATGTAGTTGGAAGTTGATAATAAAGGGTTGAAATCGGGTAACAAAAAGGCAAAATGATTATAAACGCTAAATTCTAGATAAAAAGTCCAACAAAAGCGGAAAACTTGGGGGCGGTTCATCCGTCTCCAAGGCTTTTCAAGAAAATGTTTGTTATGAACCTTAAAATTAGGGTTGAGAGGAAAACAATCTCATGGGGAAGTTAGCTCAAGAAATAGAGCAGCAATGGCGATCGCAATTGAATAGAGAATGTACAGAACAAAGCACCACCACAAGAGAGAGTATCCTTAGCTGGCTAATAGGTACAGACGTAGAGCGATTTGAGAACTTGGACACCTATCAGCTAGAAATTGCCAGAAATGCGATCGCCTATCGCTACCGAATTTTAAAAGAGCGTTATTTAGGTATAGCGCCAGAAAGAGCTTACAGTAATTTAATTAAAAGGCTAGGAAGCGTGGTATTGCTGCGTAGTAAGATTAGTACAGGGGTAGCTTTAAGCCGAGATCGTCATCGAGCGGTAGCCGATGTATTACAAGAAGTAATCCAAGAATTACTGCAAAGCGATCGCTATATGCAGCAGCAAATGACCTCCATTGCTCAGTTTACAAAAGAGCGAAGATTGCAAAATGCGTTATTATTTGCAACCACCGAAGAATACTGCTTGCGTCCGGTACGCAATCAACCTTTATTAGCTCACAGATTCGTCAATTATTTGCGGCGCAGCCAAAGGGGGGGAATAACTAATGTCCCGGTAAAAGATTTAGTGAGGTTAGTGTCGCAAGAAGTGTTGACAGAGGAAAGCGACAGCCCTGTTAACTTGTTAGATAATAATGCGATCGCCGAGTATGAAAACGAACGCATAATAGAAGCACAGCAAGCAGCACGAAGCCGCGTAAAAAAAGAATTCTGCGACTACCTAACTGAAAAATTAGGGACAAATGCCGCCCAGTGGTTGGAGTTATATTTACAAGGAAAAAGCCCCGAAGCAATCGCCCAAAGTTTGAATTTAGACATCAAAAAAGTTTATGGATTGCGGGAAAAAGTTAGTTATCACGCGGTTCAAGTCTTTGCGATTAAAGGACATTCGCCAATGGTGGATGAGTGGTTAGAGACTTCGTTAGAAGAAAACAATTTTGGTTTATTACCCCAGCAGTGGGTAAAATTGTGGGCAGAATTGAGCCAAAATCAGCGTCAGCTAGTGGAATTTAAAAAAGCCGGGAAAGATATTGAAGAAATCGCCCGAGAATTAAAACTTAAAACTCATCAAGTGATTAGTGAATGGGGAAAAATTTATTTAGCAGCCCAAGCCCTGCGTAGACAAGCTTAAATAACTTAGGGGCGATCGCTGCGAACTATTTAGTTAAGTATTTAGTATGGATAGGAAACCTAACACCTCACCATGACTCAAGCAACCTTAACTCAATTTAACCAGCTTCAAGGCGAAAACGCACCAAAAATTACTTATCGCGTCGCCATGCCTCAGCCAGCATCGCACTTATTTGAAGTAGTGTTGTTAGTGCAAGGTTACTCATTGCCATTACTAGATTTAAAATTACCTGTATGGACACCGGGATCTTATTTAGTAAGGGAATATGCAAAACACCTGCAAGACTTCGGGGCAAAATCTGGGGAACATCCTTTAGAATGGCGCAAAATAGCTAAAAATTACTGGCAAGTTGAAACATCTAGTTTAGATAGTCAAACCATTGAGATTCGTTATCGGATTTTTGCCAACGAGCTATCAGTAAGGACAAATCATTTAGATGCAACCCACGGTTATTTTAACGGTGCGGCAATATTTTTCAGGATACCTGGATTAGATAAGCAACCAATAGAGATTGCGATCGCATTGCCGCAAGATGATTGGCAAGTTACCACACCATTACCAGAAGTTGCGGGACAAACTAATACTTTTATCGCCGCAGATTTTGACACCTTAGTAGATAGCCCCTTTGAAATTGGTACGCAGCAAATCTACGAATTTGAGGTATTGGGAAAAGCGCACGAGTTGGCGATTTGGGGTGGAGAAAGTAATATTGCCCCAGAGAAAGTAATAGCTGACACGCAGAAAATTATTGAAGTAGAGGCTAAAATCTTTGGAGGATTGCCCTACGATCGCTATATATTTTTATTGCATTTATCAACCCAAGGCAACGGCGGGTTAGAACATAAGTATGCTTGCTCATTGAACTATCCGCGTTTTGGGTTTCGCGCCTTAGATAAATACAATCGTTTTATGCAATTGGTAGCCCACGAGTTTTTTCACTTGTGGAACGTCAAACGCATTCGCCCCAAAGCCTTAGAAGTATTTGATTACGACGGGGAAAACTACACACCTTCGCTATGGTTTAGTGAAGGAATGACAAGTTATTATGACTTAACGATTCCTGTACGGGCGGGGATTTATGACATTAAGACTTTTTTACAGAATTTAGGTAAAGAAATTACCCGTTACCAGCTAACACCAGGAAGAAGGGTGCAGCCAGTAAGCGAGTCAAGTTTAGATGCTTGGATTAAACTGTATAGACCTGAAGCTAACAGTAATAACTCTCAAATCTCGTACTATTTAAAAGGGGAAATGGTATCGCTATTATTAGACTTACTGATTAGAGAAAGACATGATAATCAGAAGTCCTTAGATGACGTGATGCTGATAATGTGGCAGCAATTTGGCATAGAGGAAATTGGGTTTACACCTCAGCAGTTGCAAGAAGTTATGGGATCAGTAGCGGGGATAGACTTAGCAGACTTTTTTGCTAAATACGTTGATGGGACAGAGGAGTTACCTTTCAATCCATATTTAGAGCCATTTGGCTTGCAGATAGTCAGTGAAGACAAAGAACTTATACCTTACTTAGGAATAAAAGTAAATTCTGAGCAAGGCAGAGAAATAGTTAAATTTGTAGAAACGGGAGCGCCTGCGGCTATAGCGGGAATCGATCCAGGGGATGAATTGTTAGCAATTGATGGGATGAGAGTAACAGCAACAGGGATGAGCGATCGCCTGCAAGATTATCAACCAGGAGACACGATAGAAGTTACAGTTTTCCATCAAGAGCAACTGCGTCAACACCAAGTTACCTTAACGGCACCGCGCCCCAGTATTTATTTAGTAAAACCTGTGAATAATCCAACAAATAAACAGCAACAGAACTTCGCTGAATATTTAGGAGGAGACTTGCAGAAACTGAGAGAATTGACAGATTAATTAACCACCCGAAAAAGACCTACTACCCAAAAACTAGCGGAGGGATTGAAAGACCTTTTGGAGGGGGTTTGGGGGGCAGACCCCCCAAGTCCTGGTTTTGCCCAGCAACCCCTTAAACAAAGCTATTTACCCCAATATTTTCAGCACCCCCGGCTCACACTGGATAGGCAAAACATCCAAAATATCAACTTGAGCGCAGTACTTTATATCCTCATGACAGCCAAGGCGCAACAAACGCTTACCGTGACTAGCTTGATGAAATAGCTCAACCAAACGATCGTGCCATTGTTCGTAAAGAGAAATCGCCCCTACAACCTCATCATTACCCGCAAGTTCATCTAGAGGAGTATTCGTTTGCTGCAAAACACTGTAAGAAATCGCCCCAGCGCAAGCCGTATCTTCTAGAGAATAAGTACCTTCCCAACCCGAACCAACAATCCAAACTATTTCAGGCTGTTTAGCCAAAAGGTAATTTACCACCGCCGCCCGGTTAACAAAAGCAGCAGCTAAGACGGCTGGAGCGCTCTGTATTCGTTGTAAAGCGCGGGTTCCATTAGTCGTACTAATAAACAACCTCCGCCCCTTAACGAGCTTTTCAGTGCAGTCTAAAGGAGAATTACCCAAATCGAACCCCTCCACCTTAGCGCCGCCCCGCTCTCCGGCGCGGAGGCGCTTATCTGCGTCCCAATCAGCGCTAACAAGCTTTAACGTATCCAAATCGCTAAACACTTGGATAGCCTCACCACCAGCCGCCAAGACCGTCGCCATCGTCGTTGTAGCTCGAAGTACATCCACAGCGATCGCACAATCGGGGATAGTATCAGTGGGAGTAAGTTCAGGGGTATGGTAAATAAATAGCTTCACGCTTTAGCTAACCTGCAATTGATATCGAGTTATATTTTATGGCTAAAACTTGACCTTTGATTGACTAAAAAAACCAGCCATAAGAATGCAAGCCTTTACCTAAAAGATTGACACCCAAATAGCAAACCCAGACCACGACAAACCCCACCGAGGCTAAAATAGCCGGACTGCGACCTTGCCAACCGCGAGTAATCCGAGAATGGAGATAAGCTGCAAATACTAACCAAGTAATCAAAGCCCAAGTTTCTTTAGGATCCCAACTCCAGTAAGATCCCCAAGCTTCATTTGCCCAAACTCCCCCGGCAATAATTCCGATAGTAAGTAAAGGAAATCCTAGCCCAATAATCCGGTAGCTGATATTATCTAAAGTTTCCGCAAGGCTCAGGCGCTGAGGTGAAAGCGGTTCGGCTACAGCTTCAGTAGTTAAGTTAAGCACCGCCGTATTACCATTACTGTTGTAGTCAGTAGTCGTAATCGCTAATTTTTGCGCCGCCAAATCAGTAGCCCGATGCAGGCGATAGCCACCCGTACCTACTGAGCTACCCCGCAATTCGATATTTGCCCCACGAGTTACAATTAAAAATGCGATCGCCAGCAACGAACCCACCATTAAAGCTGAATAACTCAACATCATCACGCTGACGTGCATCATCAGCCAATTGGACTTGAGCGCCGGGACTAAAGGCTCAGAGCTTTGCATTTTAGAAGGCAAAGTTAAAGTTGCAAAAGCAACAATCGCCATGGCTACAGGGGCAGTGGCAACCCCTACTAAACGGCTGCGGCTGTTGTTTTCTGCCAAAAAGTGAATGGTTGTAATGCCCCAAGCTAGAAAAAACAGCGACTCGTACAAATTACTTAAAGGAAAGTAGCCTGCTTCAATCCATCTAGCGCCTAATAAAGTCGCCATACACAAATTTGCGATCGCCATCCCCGCAGTTCCCAAAGCAGGTAAATAGCGCAATTGAGGAAAAGCTGCCCCAATCCAGTAGATTAACATAGTGGCAAATAACACCGCAAAAGCAGCATTATCTAGCCAATTCTGGAGTGAAACCAGATTCATATAGTGTTCTCCGCGTCGCTTTAAGCTAAAAATTTATTTCTACTCTCATCGATCCTAACTGCAACTGCTACTTGAGTGCTGACGTAAGTTTAAAGACTTTATTATTTAAAGTTGAAGCTCTGCAATTTTAGGGTGTCAGCGATGGAGACGAACTAGATAAAGGCTTAGGGTTTGCAGTTTTATTAAGCGCCATAAAAATGTCATAACGAATACTGTGACGATCTTTTACCGCCGTTGTCACTCCGATTGAGCGTACCGCCTCTAGAGCAATTTGTTGATTGGGGATAACTTGAGGTAAGGGTAAGTTTTTGAACGTTGGATTGATATCTAAGAAAAACTGCCCATTATTGGGACTAAGTTGCGATGGGACGGCTGTTTGAAATTGCTCGGTACTAGCTAAATTGACCGCAGGTTGGGGAATAATTTTCTCTGTTAAAGGTGCGCCGAGGGTAAAAAAAGCAACATTGCCCTCTAACCAACCGTGAGTTGCAGTGAGCGTACCGTAAGGAGCAATCCAGTTAGTAACGGGTTTGCCTGCAACTTGGGTTTCGGTGATTTTGAATTGATATTGACTGCTAATTACTTTATCTATTTCCTGGAAGGCTTTTTTAGCTTTGTCTGAGTCTTTTGCTTGCACCATAAACGCCAATGACAAAGCAAAGTCATTCGGTGAAGTACCAGCTTTTGTCGCTGGAATTACAGCTAAGGAAAACTCGCCATCCATCCAACTTAGCAAATCATCATCTAAATCTAATCCGGTAGTATTTTTGACACCCGCCCGTAAATTTTCTGGGGGAATAGGTGCAAGAGGATTAGTTTTTACCGAGCGCAAATAATCAAGCCATAATTGCTGTAAGTTTCCCCCCGATACCATCATCAAGGTTTCGGCGGGTAAAAGGTTTTGCATTTTCCCGGCATTATTTTGCACCAAATGGACGCGATCGCTATCTGGCTTCAACCACGATATACTTTTAAACCCAATCCCTTGTGGCTCTAAACTAATTGTGGTAGCTAACCCTTGATTTTCTTGGAGTTGGGCTAGTTGGGGAGATAGTTTTTTGGGATTGCTATTTACTAGCCGAGCGGCGGCAGGAATATTAACATACACTTGAGCAAAATGATTTTCTTCGGCAATTTCTCCAAATTTTTCCTGAAAACCAGGCATTTTTACTAAGGAGTTTTGCCCAAAATAAGTATCAATTACGTTTTCCGTAGCTTTGGGATTGTCGCTAATAACTAAAAAACGATTATCTATTACGGTTGCGGAGTAATTTGGAGTTACTTTTATTTCAATGCCTTTATAAGTGCGACTTTTTGGTTTTTGAGCAAGGGGTTTTGATAGCAATGAGGCTGCTAAATTGGGTTTAGCAATCGGTAGTACCAATACCATTGCTGGTGCTGCTTGGAGAGACATTACAGCTAAAGTTGCTTCTTTACCTACCCAAGGCTGGATATCTTTTTGATAGTTGTATCCATTGTCGGTAAGGGTGCGATCGCGCCATTCTACCAAATAATTATCTAGAATAGCTTGAGTTTGGGGCGTACCAAATTCCCGCAATTGCTGCCATTTGCTCGGCTCTGTAGACACAGAAACCGTAAGTAAAGCTTCTTGAGGAATGATATTAGCCCCAAGGGGTAATTGAGCTAATTTTTGGGGTTGAATTAACAGCCAGTAAGCGGCGATTCCGCCACCAACTAGCAAACTGGTTGCTAATATCGGTAGCAGTAATTTATTGTTTTTTCTCATCGATTAAAAGTAATTGTTAACACGCTAGGCAATTCTATTGTCACTTTAGCTAATTGCTAGATGCTAACCAAGTTTGATTTTTAGCGGGTAGAGTAATCGCCATTTATCCAAAACGTCCGCTCACATATGCCTGGGTTGATTTCTCTTGAGGATTTTGGAAGATAACTTCCGTGTTGTCATATTCTACTAAGTAGCCCATTCTTTCGCCTTTATCTGTTGGCTCGACGTTAAAAAAGGCAGTCATATCCGACACCCGCGAAGCTTGTTGCATATTGTGGGTAACAATTACAATGGTGTATTTTTGCTTAAGTTCTTGCAGCAATTCTTCAATTTTGACTGTGGAAATTGGATCGAGCGCCGAACATGGTTCATCCATCAAAATAATGTCTGGCTGGACTGCAACCGCACGGGCAATACATAAACGCTGTTGTTGTCCGCCCGAAAGAGACAAACCGCTTTGCTTAAGTTTATCTTTAACTTCATCCCACAAAGCCGCTTGCCGCAGCGATTGCTCTACTAATTCATCCATGTCGCCTTTATAGCCATTAATCTTAGCTCCAAAGGTAATATTGTCGTAAATTGATTTGGGGAAAGGGTTGGGTTTTTGGAATACCATACCTACTTGTCGCCGCACTTCTACAGGATCTATAGAAGGGGCATAAAGGTTTTGATCGTAGTAAAAAACTTTTCCTTCAGCGCGGAAACTATCAATCAAATCGTTAAGACGGTTGTAGCACCGCAACAATGTACTTTTACCACAACCAGAGGGGCCAATAAAAGAGGTAATCTGGTTTTTGGGAATGTTTAGGGAAATGTTTTTTAGTGCCAGGAAATTTCCATAATAAACATTAAGATTTTCTGTGCGTAGAATGGTCTGCGTTTTATTGAGAGTGAGACTGTCAGTAACCATAATAGGAGTGAGTATGTTGATAGGTGGTAGGGCGATCAAACGTTAAATTTTCGGCTGTTAAGTTTAAATCCAAACCATCAAGCCCGTTTGCGAGTAGCTATCCGAGAAATAATGCTCGTAATTAAAACTAAAAATACTAAAACTAAGGAAGCCGCCCAAGCAAGTTCTTGTTGGTTATCGAACGGCACGATCGCAAAGTTGTAAACTAAAACTGCTAGTGATGGGGTGGGAGAGGTTAAATCCGTCGGCCAAAACTGCGTAAATAGGGCTGTAAATAACAATGGTGCGGTTTCTCCGGCGGCTCTAGCGATCGCTAAAGTTGTACCAGTAACAATAGCTGGAATCGCAACGGGCAAAACAATTTGGACTACGGTTTGAAACTTAGTTGCGCCAATACCCACCGCCGCTTGGCGCAAGTCTCTTGAGACTAATTGCAGCGATTCGTCGGTAGTGCGGACAATAATCGGCAGCATCAAAATTGATAAAGCAATGCCCCCAGCGATCGCCGAGAAAGTACCCATTGCCAACACCACTACACCGTAAGCAAAAACTCCGGCAATAATCGAAGGAACACCACTCAGTATGTTAGTTGCAAACCGAATGCCGTCGGCTACTCTACCTTGGCTAAACTCGGCCAGATAAATTGCTGCTAGCACGCCTACAGGAATACTAATTAGGGCAGCAATACCAACCATCATTAGAGTTCCGACAATTGCACTACCAAAGCCGCCACCTTCTACTAATGGAGGCGGAGGGAGTTCTGTAAACACGCTGAGGTTCAGACGGCTAAAGCCTTTAATTGTGACATAGCTAAGTACGGCAATCAAAGGTATTAAAGCGATCGCCGCGCAGGCAAACGCTAAAGTTGTCATTACCTTACCAAACACTGCTCGTTGAGACTTAGGAGAACGATTTAAGCTACGGTTTACACCACTGCTAGAAAATCGACCGGGGTTTTGAGTTGTCATACTTCACGCTTTGCCCTTGAATTTATGGCAGCAAATTTCATTTAACTTAGATTCTTCCAACTCTACGTACTACTAGCTCCGCCAAAACGTTCACTATCAGGGTTAACCCAAATAGAACTAGCGCTGTATACATCAAAGCAGAGACTTGAATACCATCGGCTTCAGCAAATTGATTTGCTAGCAGTGAAGCAATTGTATTTCCTGTAGTGAGAACAGATGGGCTAATGCGGTTGGAGTTGCCGATAATCATTGTTACCGCCATTGTCTCACCCATTGCCCTACCTAGACCTAGCATTGTCGCCCCTACAATCCCAGAAGTTGCGGCGGGTAGCAAAACTCGGAAAATTGTTTCCCAGCGTGTTGCTCCTAGTCCGTAGGCAGCTTGCCGTAAGTCAGTCGGCAGAGAAACTAAGGCATCGCGGGAAATTGCCGTAATAATTGGCAAAATCATAATCGTCAAAACTATACCCGCAGGCAATATTCCTGGACCCGAAGGAGGCGTACTAAAAATTGGCAGCCAACCTAAAGAGGAGTGCAACACTCGGCCAATAGGTGTGAGTAGGGGAATTAGAACAAAAATACCCCACAAGCCATAAACTACACTAGGAATTGCCGCTAATAGTTCGACGAGAAATACAACGACAGTTTGCACCGAGGACGGCAGAAAATTCTCACTGATCACAATAGCTGTTCCTACTCCAATTGGTACAGCCAAAAGCAGGGCAATAAATGCTGTGACCAGAGTGCCATAGATTTGAGGTAAAGCCCCGTATTCTTCGGCTACAGGATTCCAAGCTGTGGAAAAGAGAAATCCTAAACCATATCTTTGGATTGCAGGGAATGCTTCAATCGCTACTTCTAGCGCAATCCAGAGTAAAACTGCGGCGATCGCTAGGGCAAGTAAGCGAGTTAACCAAACAAATCCTGTGTCGAGATTTTTTTCCCAACTAGCGCGTGGTTTGATGGTTGTTCGGGCTTGTGGTGTAAGCGAACTCATGAGTTGTTATTCCTAATAGACTTACCGAGCGATGTCTAGGGTGACGCTACTACTGGCTAAGAGCATCAACGGCTGGTTGAACTTTGCTAACTACGTTTGCGGGCAAGGGGACGTATCCAAGTTCGCTGCTAAATTTTTGACCTTCTGTCAATCCCCATTTCAGCATATTTTCTACCGCTTGCGCTTTCGCTGGATCGTCGTAAGTTTTATAAGCCATGATCCAAGAGTAAGTCACGATAGGATAAGAATTCTCTCCAGCCGGATCGGGGGCAAAACCCAAGAAATTTTCTGGTAGTTCCACAGAAGCAAGGGCTTGAGAAGCACTTTCTGCTGTAGCTTCTACATACTGACCTGCATTATTTTGTAAGGTCGCAAACGGAATTTTATTTTGCGTAGCATAGCCATACTCAATGTAGCCAATCGCTCCTTGAGTTTGTTGGATTTGGGCTGTCACACCTTCATTTCCCTTTGCGCCTGTACCTGTAGACCAGCTAACAGATTTACCTTCTCCAGGTCCGCTTTTCCAAGCTGGGCTGATGGCGCTGAGATGCTTCGTCATTACTGCTGTAGTACCGCTACCATCTGAACGATAGACGATTGTAATTGGCAAGTCTGGCAACGTCACGTTAGGGTTAATTTGGGCAATTCTAGGGTCGTTCCAGCGAGTAATTTTGCCCAAGAAAATATCTGGATAAACGTCTCGCGATAGTCTTAATCCTTCAACACCTGGCAAATTGTAGGCAAGTACAATACTACCTGCTGTTGCTGGTACTAAGAGAACTCCACGATTTACTTTGGCGATTTCTTCTTGTGTCATGCCAGTATCACTGGCTGCAAAATCTACAGTCCCAGCAGTAAATTGTTTTACTCCTGCGCCGCTACCTACAGACTGATAGCTGATTTTGATATTGGGGTTAGCCTGGTTGTATTCAGAAAACCAACGCTGATATAGTGGCGCAGGAAACGATGCTCCAGCACCAGTGAGGGTTACGTCAGCTCCACTTGTATTTGTAGCGGGATTAGCGGAGGAGTTAGTATCGGAGGTAGGCGCATTTGGCGTTTGCGGCTGACAGGAGGCAATTCCAAATGAAAGAGCTATCAGCGACAACAAAAAAGCTCTACGAGTTGAGTCAATACGGGAAAACATAGAAAGCTCTGCGTATTTTTACGAGTATTCGTATCGACCTTAGCGTTTTATTGTAAAGACAAGGTTAAGAAAAAGTTAAGAATAATAAAAGCTGTAGTGAAAAGATTATTTAGATAAAATGACCGTATATTACAATCTATGTCCTAAGTTTTATTAGATGTCCATCGCAAAAGCCGAAGTAAAAAGCGCGATCCAGTGGTAAAATGCCAACACTTAAGTCACGCATTATAGGGTCAAAAAGTGGTTCATGCACCCTTGTCAACCGCCTTTAATAAATTGAATACTGATTTGCCTAGCGCCACAGAGTTACTAAAAGAGTGGCTCGATATTCTAGCAAAGCAAATAATCAGTGGAGAAGTAATTGAGCGAGAAACAGCGATCGCCCTTACCAATATTGAGGGGCAAGAAAATATTTTACTGTTATGTGCCGCCGCCGATCGCGTTCGTCAAGCTTGTTGCGGCAATATCGTAGATTTGTGCAGTATTATCAACGTCAAATCGGGCAATTGTTCGGAAAACTGCGGCTTTTGCTCCCAGTCAGCGCACCATCAAGGCAATGATTCCCCCGTGTACGGCTTAAAGTCTAGCGAAGAAATACTAGCTCAAGCTAAAGCCGCCGAAGCCGCCGGAGCAAAACGTTTTTGCCTGGTAAGTCAAGGACACGGGCCGAAGTACAGCAGCCCTAAATCTACAGAATTTGAGCAGATTTTAGCCACCGTAGAGCAAATTATCGCCGAGACGAATATCAAGCCCTGCTGCGCGTTAGGAGAAATTACCCCCGAACAAGCTCAAGCTCTAAAAGAAGCTGGGGTAACACGCTACAACCACAATTTAGAGGCTTCAGAGAGCTTTTTCCCAAATATTGTCACAACTCATACTTGGCGCGATCGCGTAGCTACAATTAAAAACCTCAAAGCTGCGGGTATTCAAGCTTGCACTGGGGGAATTATGGGGCTGGGGGAAAGCTGGGAAGATCGGGTTGATTTGGCTTTAGCATTGCGTGACCTTGAAGTAGAGTCAGTACCATTAAACTTGCTCAATCCCCGCGCCGGAACGCCCTTAAGTAATCTTCCTAAACTAGATCCCTATGAAGCCCTAAAGGCGATCGCTATTTTTCGTCTTATCTTACCAACGCAAATTTTACGTTACGCTGGCGGTCGTGAGGCGGTAATGGGCGAACTTCAATCAATGGGCTTAAAAGCTGGAATTAATGCTATGCTCGTCGGTCATTACCTGACGACCATGGGACAACCCCCAGAGCAAGACCAAGCTATGCTGAAAAGTCTAGACCTTATTGGTGGCGAAGCACCAATTCCTGGCGAATGGCCCCGTGAGGAAATAAGAAGATGAGAGTATTCTTTATCCCCCTTGTGTCCTCAAAACCGTGACTGCTCCCAATCAAATAATGTGGGCTTTTATCGGCTTACTCCTAACTATTGGCGGTACTTTTTTAGATGCTTACATTACCACTTCACCTTTGAATTGGGATGATAGCGGGGTGCAAACTTTTTTCTTAGGTGTCACCTATCAAATTGGCGCAGTGCTACTAATAGGTTGTGTCGGAGGTAAGAATGCTGGGGCGATTTCTCAAATTGCTTATCTATTACTTGGCTTAACTTGGCTACCTGTATTTTCTCAAGGTGGTGGCGTTGACTACTTAAGACAGCCCTACTTTGGTTATGTATTGGGGTTTATTCCCGGTGCGTGGGTTTGTGGTCTATTAGCTTTCAAAACTCAGCCAAAAATAGAATCTCTTGCCTTTAGTTGCTTTTTTGGCTTGGCGGCGATTCATCTGACCGGATTAAGTTATTTAATTTTTAGTCATACTTTCAACTGGGTCAATTCTCAATTACCTTTATTACAGTTAGCTCTTAAATATTCTTTATACCCTTTGCCAGGACAGTTAGTAATAGTTTGTGCTGTTACAGTTGTAGCTTATGGGTTAAGACACTTGATGTTTTATTAAAATTTAATTAAGTTTATTTTTTACTTATAGCTGCTTCCAGTCCAAAAGTTTAACTTTTTCTGCGGTTTTTGCAAATTATTATGGGTTTTAAAAATAGGATATTTTGGATTGTTGCCACTATTAGTTTGTGCTTAGACCAAGCTACTAAGTATTGGGTAGTTCAAAACTTTAATTTATTAGAAACCCAGCCGTTAATACGAGGCGTATTTCATTTTACTTATGTTAGAAACACCGGAGCAGCTTTTAGCCTGCTTGCTGGCAATACTTCTATACTACGCTGGTTATCTTTGTTTGTTAGTTTAGGTTTAATGGGCTTTGCCTTGTTTGGCGGCAAACTAAAAAAGCTTGAACAAATAAGTTATGGGCTGCTTTTAGGCGGAGCAATGGGCAATGGAATTGATAGATTTATTTTTGGTAGCGTCGTAGATTTTATAGATTTGCGCTTAATTCGATTTGCAGTATTTAATTTAGCGGATGTGTCTATTAACCTAGGTATTATTTGTTGGTTAATAGATAGTTTTAAGAAGCCAAGCTCCCAGAATAATCGCCCTTAATTAAAAAAAAGTTACTGTTTAGATAATGTGAGTTATCTAAACAGTAACTTTGTAAACCAAACTAAGAAACTGTAATTTAGTTTTACTTTAAATCAACTAGGGAGTAGTAGGGGGTGGACTTCCTTCGGGAATTGTGCCATTGCCAGCACCGCCAGGAATACCAGGGGATGTTGTATCTGTTGGTGGAACGCCAGAGTCGGCTGGCGGCATGACTGGATTATCTATAGTATTGCCAGCACCGCCAGGAACACCAGGAGATGTTGTATCTGTTGGTGGAACGCCAGAGTCGGCTGGCGGCATGGCTGGATTATCTATAGTATTGCCAGCACCACCAGGAACACCAGGAGATGTTGTATCTGTTGGTGGAACGTCTGTTGTTCCCGGATCGGGCGCGGAGGGATTTGGAGAAGACTGTGTTTCGGGAGTTGTGGTTGTTCCTGTGGATGGTGTAGTTAGGCTAACACCACCAGGACAACGGGAATTGAGCGGAAAACGCTCGCACAGAATTTTGAACCCTTGTGGGGAAAGATAAATTTCTGGAGTTTTTGTCTCAGTACCAGATTGGGCTAGAGCAACGCTACCAGTTACTGCCAATGCAAATGCTGTGCAAATGATGGTTAAATATTTTTCCTTCACACCAATTAACCTTAATTAAGCTTTCCGAACATTAGAACAAAGGATAGGATTGCAAAAATCTACCTTAATGTATATGTCTAAATTGACTTAATATGCTTTAAAAACAGTTAAATCGGTGAAATTTAGACGACCAAAAGGTTGTACAGCTTGCAAGTAAAATAGATTTAGAGAGAAATTTTTAGATTTTCTATACTCAATTTTAAAGTTGTATAAGTAATCCCTAAGAAGTCGCCATATTATGAGTCCTCCCCAGCCGCCTGTAAAACCACAAACATTTGTGGGTCAAGTAACCCAAGCAGTGCAAACAATTCAAGCAAAGGTAAATTTTCAGGCTTTATCACTCAATCCTAAAGCTAGAGTACCGGAATTATGGATACAGGAGGCAGGCGCAGATAAGGCAGAAGTTTATCCTTTACTGGGCGATCGCTATTTACTTGGTCGTAGTTCAAAGTCTTGCGATATTGTTGTCCGCAATCCGGTAGTAAGTCAAGTACATTTATCTTTGTCGCGGGATGTCAATAATCGGAAGTCGCCTTTTGCCATTAAAGACGAAAATTCTACTAATGGCATCTATCAAGGCAAGCGCCGGATTGATAAGTTAGCTTTGCGTCACGGCGATGTATTTACCCTTGGCCCTCCAGAGCTTGCAGCCTCAGTAAAGGTACAGTACGTTGATAAGCCACCCTTGTATGTTAAAGCTGCTACTTGGGCATCTTACGGGGTCAGTGGTATAACAGCTTTAGTCGCTTTAGCAATTGGTTTAGAATCAACAAAGTTTTCTGTTTTGCCTTTACCTTCGCCCACCCAAGGGCCTGTAGTTATCTATGCCCGCGATGGCGAAACGCCTTTACGTCCTCCCCGGACTACCGCCCACGTAGATATGAAGCGCTTAACAGACTTTTCAACCTATTTGCCCAAGGCGGTAGTAGCATCGGAAGATAGCCGCTTTTATTGGCACGTAGGAGTAGATCCCATTGGGGTATTACGGGCGGTACTAATCAACGTACAGGGAAAAAGATTTCAGCAAGGAGCCAGCACCGTTACGCAACAAGTCGCTCGTAGCTTGTTTAGAGATTATGTAGGGGCGGAAGATTCTTTGGGGCGCAAGCTAAAAGAGGCAGTAGTAGCGCTGAAGTTAGAGACGTTTTACAGTAAAGATGTTTTGTTACTTACTTACTTAAATCGAATTTATGTAGGTTCAGATACGTATGGCTTTGAAGATGCTTCGCGTTACTACTTTGATCGCGCAGCTAAAGATTTAACCTTGGCACAATCAGCTACTTTGGTGGGAATTTTACCCGCTCCTAACGCTTTTGATTTGTGTGGCAATAGTGATGGACTAAAAGCAATTGACTACCGCAATCGAGTCATAGCCAGGATGTTAGCTCAAGGCTTTGTTAGTCAAGACGAAGCAAATAGAGCTAGGCGATCGCCGATTGAAATTAGCCGTAAAGTCTGTGATCGGCAAGCAAATACTATTGCTCCCTATTTCTATGCTTCGGTGTTTCAAGAGTTGCAACGCTTGTTAGGCAAAGACTTAGCCAACGAAGGCAATTTTATTATCGAGACGCAGTTAGACCCCAAAATGCAAGCTCAAGCAGAATCAGCTTTGGGTGATACTGTAAGTAATAGTGGTGGTAGGTATGGCTTTTCTCAAGGAGCGCTGGTTACTCTCGATTCCAGCACTGGGGGAGTTAGGGCGCTAGTAGGTGGGACAAGTTATCGCGCAAGTCAGTTTAATCGCGCTATTCAAGCCAAGCGTCAACCCGGCTCAACTTTTAAGCTATTTACTTATACTTCCGCCATCGAGCAAGGCATTTCTCCAGGCAAAGTTTATTCTTGTGCGCCCTTAAGTTGGAGTGGGCAAGGATATCGCGGTTGCGAACGTTCTAGCGGTAGTGTAGACATGGCAACGGGGCTTGCGCTATCAGAAAATGCGATCGCCCTGCGAGTAGCTCGAGACGTGGGGCTAGATAAAGTAGTCAAAATGGCGACGCGATTAGGCGTTACTTCGCCGCTCAATCCTGTACCGGGGTTAGTTTTAGGGCAAAGTGAAGTAAGCGTACTAGAAATGACTGGCGCTTTTGGAGCGATTTCTAATAATGGCAAGTGGAATCGCGCTCATTTAATTAGTCGCATTCTCGATAGCAGCGATTGCCCAAATCGGGAGGATTTAAAAACTTGCCGGGTGATTTATAATTTTGACCAAAGCCCTAACGCTAACGTTCAGGTATTGTCGCCCCAAGTAGCCGATACCATGACGAGTATGCTTCGAGGTGTGGTAGAACGCGGTACGGGGAGAAGTGCGGCGCTTGGTTTAGGAGAAGCGGGTAAAACAGGTACAACTAACAACAACGTGGATTTGTGGTTTATTGGCTTTGTTCCTAGTCAGCAGATTGTCACAGGAGTTTGGCTCGGAAATGATAATAATTCGCCAACTTCCGGTAGTAGCGCTCAAGCTGCTCGTTTATGGAGTAGTTATATGCGGAAAGTTGTGCAGTAGAAAGAAATTGCCAATTGCGCCAGAAATTTGCAACATTCTTGTTGTAGAGACGTTGCATTGCAACGTCTCCTTGCCAAAATCCATCTAATCAGCAACACCCTATTTCTTTTCTGCCCAATTAGTAATTTGCAACTTATTATCTTTAGCAAATACTACCTTGTACTGAGCTATAGGCTGAGGAGAGGGTCTTGGCGTAGTGCTGCTAGGCTTGAATAGGCTTTTTATTGGTGTTTGGTCGATTTGGCTGCTAGAGACAGTATCAAGACCCTTATAACCCGCGATCGCACCTTGGGGAGATACAACTACTTGATAACTTAAGTCTTGGGTTAAATTCCGCGTTTTCCAGGAGGAGTCTAGCTGATTGTATAGTTGTTGCCTTAAAGCTGATAACTGCACTGGGTCACTTATTTCTGGCACTCGATTAGTTGAATCCGACTGGCTGCTAGACTGGGTTACAGGTTTGGGCGGTTGGACTTCGGGGATAGGGACTAAGAAAAATGCGATCGCTGCTAAGGCTAAACTCGATACGCCCAAAGCGGCGGGGACGGCTTGTTTTGCTATATCTTGGCTAGAAGTAACGTTACGCTTGGAAATCGGCTTAATTTTTAGTCCCAAATCCGGTAAAGTGCGGCTATCTGCCAATAATTGATCTACAGCTTCTACTAAATCAAATAGCTGTACCGTTGTTAAATCGATCTTAACTGGCTCAACTTGGGGGGTATCGCGGACAATCAATTGATGCCGATGATTGTCTAATCTGTGTAAATGCACCAATTCTGGCTCTTGTTTTGATCCTGGGCGCAGGGCAACTTTACTCAAAAATTCCTGAGTATAGCTACTTGCAGACTTTACCAGACTATCTAAAAACTCTCGTCCGCCGCTTAACGGGGGTTGCCCAGAGTTGGGAAAATGACATTCAACATTGACTAACATCGATAATACTGGTCTACCGTCGCTAGGTAAGGCGCTCGTTGCCGTAGTATTCAAACCCTCTACTACTAATACGCAGCTTGGCAAGCTGTACTTGCGTTGAATGGTCATTCTACTTCCCCATCAAACAAACTAATCCAAAACCTTTGCATTCCCGATGTTCCTGTACAAAACAGCAATTGTTCTAATAAACTTATTGCTAGTTCGTCTGATTTTTCTTTGCTATGGTAAGCGATCGCTCCTGATCTTCTAGGATTCATCCGGCTTTTGAAATGAGCTTGAAACCGCTCTAAATAACTAGCCAGTCGTAAATTCTGTTCTAACGGAATTTGCTTGTCGCTCATTTGCTGATAGACAATTAGCAATTGACGAATTACTGCGGTTAACCGTCTTGCCAAATAACAAGCTACAACGGCTAAAGCTTTTGCCTCAACTATGCTTAAAGGGCGACGAGTATGCGCTCTCCTGAGCGGATTTGTACTCCGCATCCGCCATAAATTTACGCGATTTTTAATAATATCTGTTAGTTCCAATTCACGCGCTAATCCTAAAATAGCTTCTGAGCCGCCAAGCTCCAAAGCCTCAATAGCTAGTAAAATTAAGTCAAGTTGTAACCTAGTTCTTTGCGGACACGCTCTTTCCTCGACAGATGGATTTGGTAAACTGTCTAAAATTAGTGGCAGTGATTCAACGGGGGTATCTAATGGCTGGACGCTCACAAAAGCATTTTTCCTTACAAACTGGGCGGGTGCATGGGCTGTTCGCCAAATAACAAATATATTTAAGCCGAATCTTTAGTTATTATTCCCAATATTGGCGAGATAGTTAACTAATTTTTACTTCAATTAGCTCAACGACGGTAGTTTCTTGAATGTATTTAAGGTTTTTCCTCTAAAAAATAAGTTTGCAGATTTTGCTATCGACGAGAAAATTATCGGTAATCAGGCAATAATTATCAATAAAAATGCGATTATCAAAACAATCTAACTATGATAGTGTACGATTTTTCCGGTACTCTCTATTTTTAGAGCGATCAATTTATTGATTCTGCCTGCAACTGTTATGGATTTGAAGTCACTGGTTCGCGATATTCCCGATTTCCCTAAACCCGGAATTATGTTCCGAGATATTACTACTTTACTTAGCGATCGCGTTGGATTGCGCTATACCATCGATAGTTTAGCCGAAAAAACCGCTAGTCTTGGCTTAACTGCTGATTATATTATTGGGATGGAGTCGCGGGGCTTTATTATTGGTGCGCCGTTGGCTTATAAGTTATCCCTAGGGTTTATTCCTGTCCGCAAGCCTGGTAAGTTGCCCGGTGCGGTGCATTCGGTGGAGTACGATTTAGAGTACGGTACAGACTGCTTAGAAGTCCATCAAGATGCTTTAACCCCAGGAAGCAAGGTATTAATTATTGACGACTTGATTGCGACGGGAGGAACCGCTAAAGCCACCGCGCAGCTAGTCCAAAAAATCGGCTGTGAGTTGGTAGGTTTTGGCTTTATTATCGAGCTAAAAGATTTGCACGGGCGCAAAGTCTTGCCCTCAGTTCCCATCGTGTCGTTGATAGAATACTAGCTAAAATCGCTGAGACAAATATGACTTTTAGTAAAGTTTCTTTAACGGCGGCGGGAGATTGGTTAACTAGGTTTTTTACTAGCGAGACTTTTATTTATGTCGTTAAACGAGTATTGCAGGCGCTATTGACATTATTACTAGCTTCTGCATTGTCGTTTTTTATTATTCAATTAGCACCGGGGGATTATTTAAGCACGTTGAAAACAAATCCCAATATCTCCCCAGAGCGGATTGAGGAACTGCGCGTACAATTTGGTTTGGGTTTACCTTGGATAGAACAGTACAAGCGCTGGCTATGGCAAGTAGTTAGTAAAGGTAATTTTGGGCAGAGTTTTGTCTATCAGCGCTCGGTAGCATCGCTGTTGTGGGAACGGATACCGCCGACATTGTTACTAGCTATTTCATCATTAATCGTAACTTGGGCGATCGCTATTCCTTTGGGTATTGTCGCCGCCGTTAAACAAAATCGTCCTATAGACCGCATTTTACAAGTTATTAGCTACACTGGGCAAGGTTTCCCTAGCTTTATTACAGCTTTATTGCTACTAATAATGGCACAAAATATTTCGCCATTATTTCCGGTGGGAGATATGACGAGCATTAATCATGACGATTTATCGGTTGCTGGTAAGTTTTTAGATATTGTTTGGCATATGATTTTGCCAACTATTGCTTTAAGCGTTACTAGCTTTGCGGGGTTGCAACGAATCACGCGCGGTGAATTATTAGATGTATTGCGCCAAGATTATATTCAAACGGCTAGAGCTAAAGGATTGCCAGAAAATCGAGTAATCTATGTTCATGCGTTGCGAAATGCAGTTAATCCTTTGATTACGCTATTGGGTTTTGAATTAGCTAGTTTGTTAAGCGGAGCATTTATTGCTGAATTCTTCTTTAATTGGCCGGGTTTAGGAAGATTGATTTTACAAGCTGTAACGGCTCAAGACCTTTATGTTGTGATGGCAAGCTTGGTTATGGGTGCTGTAATGTTAATTGTTGGTAACTTACTTGCTGATTTACTGCTTAAAGTTGTCGATCCTAGGATTCGCCTAGAAAACATTAATTAACAATTTTAAACATAAAAAGTAATTTAACTTTTGGTATGATATGCTTTTGCAAGCCCATTACTGCTTCGCTCTAAAGCTGATGGCAGTTACCTTGTTGCTAACTTAGATAATCAAGAAAGCCCGGTTAAAAATTCTCAATACCTGTTGATTTTTAACGAAAGCTTTGATGCTCTAAGTTACCTAAATACTCACGGCTTTGATATTAGGGAAAAATTTGTTGTAGAATCTATTGCTGGCAATCAATTAGGAAAGTTGCTGCAAAGATGAGGATTTAAAGGTGTAGGAATTGTTCAAGATCCTCTATTACCAAAAATTGATTTTTTAGCAAAAAATTAAGGTTTTTTTCCTCTGAACTATAAAAATAGGCAGTAAAATATCTGTCTTGATGTAGATGTATTAAAAACAACACTTTAGTGTAATGAAAATAATAGTTTAGATTTTTACTGAGTTTTACAAAGTTAACAAATAGTTATTAGTAGCTCTGGAAAGGTCTAAATAATAATTGCTATCACCAGGAGAAAATTGGTATGCGTATCCGTTTTAATATGTCTGTACTACGTCCAGTTCGTTTTTTAGTAGCTGCTTGTGTTTGCGCCTTATTATTGTTTTCAAACGCTTTCCCAGCATCCGCCGATCCTGTAAATCCGACTAGCAGTAAGTCTTCTCTCCAGCAAGGCGAGGCTAGTCTTCAAAGCATCGAGAAGGAAGCCCAAAAAGCAGTTTTAAAAGATCCTTATTCTCTGGAAGAAACAAAGAAAAAAGCCAATCAAGGTTTAAACGAGATCCAGGGAGCCGCCGACTTTGACCAAATGAATCGCCCAGACAATTCTCAAGGTGCAATTTCTGTGGAAGACAAATCAAAGAATTTTCTAGAAGCGATTACAGGTAGAAAAGACAAAAACTAGGTTTTGACAAATAGCCCAGTAATTTTTGTTAGTTCTTAAGTAATTCCCCATTGTTGTAAAACAGTGGGGATATTTTTTTGAAGCGGGCGGCGAGAATCGAACTCGCATCATTAGCTTGGAAGGCTAAGGTTTTACCACTAAACTACGCCCGCGATTGCGCTTCGCGCAGTGCTGGGAGCGATCGCGCTTTGCAATTATTGCAGAATTATTACCTTAACATAGTTTTCTAAAACTTTAACTATTTAACCAGAGATTTTGCTTCGAGCTAGAGCTTGCCGTTGCCGTTGCCAAAATCGTTTAGGATATTGACGATATATATTATTCTAAAAAAAACTTTGTCTTTTTCCACCGATCGTCAACCAGCAGAAGATCGCCAATCTCCCAACTACTTGCAAATTCGGGCGGCTCAACTTGAAGACGTGAGCGTCATTGCTGAAATTCTTGCTGATAGTTTTCATGCTAAAGATGGCTTGCTAGGCTGGGCTTACCCATTATTGCGCCTAGGAATAGCTGAAGATGTGCGGAATCGCTTACATACTAAGGTTCCTTATCATAGGTGTTTAGTGGCGCTCGATAGTACAGCCAAAGTAGAAACCGCAGGAAATCTTTGTAGTGGTGGAGAAACTTTAGCTGGCACTTTAGAAATAGCCGTACGTCCCAGTACCATACCTTGGGGGAATAGCCATTTACGCTATCCGTATTTGTCAAATTTGGCAGTGCGCCCAAAAAGTCGCCGTCAAGGAATTGCAGCACAACTACTACTAAGTTGCGAACAAGTAGTTTTAGAGTGGGGATTCCATGACATTTATCTCCATGTCTTAGAAAATAATTATCAAGCCCGGCAGCTATACTTCAAACTAGGCTATCGATTGCATCGAATTGATAACAGTTGGAGTAACCGTATGTTTGGACGACCGCAACAAATATTATTATCCAAGCAGTTGCCATAGCTGGAATTGCCTTTATTTTATCTGGCTCAAATTCTTCAAATTATCTTTAAGAGTAACTACCGTGGTAGCCCTTGCTATTACATGACTGCTATTTGTTTAGAGATATTTAGTGATTAACGTTACAAAAACAGGGTTAGTTAAATTAATTAGCTTTTTTGCGATCGCAGTTCTTAAACTAAATTTAGAAACTTTACAAAAAGTTTACATTATGCACAACCAATCTTTATCAAGACTTCAAACTACAGCCATTTAGTTTAACTAAATGCAATAAAATAGAAGTATTCTTGCGTTCAACGGCTTATTTATTTTAATAAATAGATAGTCTGAAGTGAGCGAAGAGAGTTAAATATTTTGATTTTCTTTATGGCTGTTCATCATGCCTACACTCACAGGAAACCAGATGAATAGCGAAAACTATCAGCGTCATCAAACTAAGGTGGCATTAGATAATTTGGCTGCTCAAGATATTTGTATCGCTAGTTCTTTTGGTGCTAGTGAAATGACAAATCCCAGTGAAGAAAAAAACGCCCCAGAAATAGTAAAAATGCTTCACAGTGGACAAGTGCTAGTGGTCAATAGCCGTCGTCGTAACGGATTGATTCTCTACAAAGGTTTCCATGCTGAGTTTGCGGGGCCGGGGGCAGCCGTAGGGAGCATTCACGACCTTGATTGTCAGTTAGCGTTGCCTGTGGGAAATCTCTCTTTGTTGGCTCCCGATTCTCACGAGGAAAGGCAAAAAGCGTACTTAATTAGGCGGCAGTGGATTCGCTTAATGAAACAAATTACCGAAAAGCCAACACCTCAGCAGCGAGTACAAAAGATTTTAGAACAATTTGAGCAGTATTTTGATGCGGAAACGGTAGCACAACTGCCCGATGAAGCTTTTGCTTTATTAGTCGGCGTATTGCCGCAAACAATAAGTGCTGTACGCCGTTCTTATAATAGTAGTAGTTTTAATGGGCAAAAAAGTAAATTCTAGAAAGAAATAGGCGTAAGAAGGGATAAAGCGGCTTCGAGGCGGTCTAAAGTACGCTGGTTTTCGTCTGGGCTACCTACGGTAATTCTTAATCCACCGCTAATATGACGGACTATAGTACCATTGGCTTTTAACTGCTGGTTAACCAGATTTAAAAGTTCTTCAGTTTCGGAAGATTTGGTTTTAAGCTGCAAATAAATGAAATTAGCGGCGCTGTCCCAAACCTGTAAAGCTGGGTGTTGAGCTAAATTATCAGTTAATTTAACCCGCTCTGCTAGTAGTTGGGGAATTACATTTAATAATAGCTGCCTATGTTGGAGAGCGACTAGAGCGGCGGCGATAGAAAAAGTAGGTAGATTGTAGGGTAAGCGGATTTTTTCTAGAGCAGAAATTGCTTCGGGGTGTCCAATCGCATAACCGACACGATGGGCGGCTAATCTAAACGCTTTAGAAAATGTCCTTAATATTAACCAATTGGGGCGCTGTGCAAGTTCGCTAACAACGGTGTTTTGGCTAAATTCAAAGTAAGCTTCGTCTACTACTACTAAAATATGTTCTGGCAAGCTTTGTAGCCATGCTAATTCGTTGGTAGTTAGAGCGTTACCAGTGGGGGAATTGGGATGGACAACAAAAACAACTCTAATCGGTGGGTTTTGGGTTTGAGTAATAGCCAATTGAGCGGCGGCTAAATCCATTTCAAAATTAAGGCGCGATCGCTCTAGACTAATTACAGGAATTCCCAAAGTTTGAGCAAAAATTGCATAAACTCCGAAAGTAGGATTGGCAACTAAAATTGAGCCTTCCTTTCCTACACAGGTTGCTATGAGGATAGAGCGGATAATTTCATCGGAACCATTGCCAACAGAGATATTAGCACCAGTAATATTAGTATTAGCTTCGTTAACATATTCGGCAATTTTGGCTTTCAGTTCTTCGTGTCCCGCGTCAGGATAGCGGTTGCTCTCGATTACTTCTTGATACGTCCAAGCTAGTTTTTGCTTGAGTTCGCTAGGCAAGTTGTAGGGCGATTCGTTGGTATCTAGGCGATCAATGGTGGATGTTACAGGTTGACTCGTATTGCTACCAGGATGGGCTTTGTAGGCGCGAATTAAGTCTAAATCGGAGCGAAGAAAAGGAAGCATAAGTATTTTTTAGGGAATGATAAAACTTTTAATTTGCTGCCATTGGGTCATTACGTCAGCTAAAGCATGATTGCTGTTAAGCTCAATTAGCTGTACCCAAGGGCGAGAAGACGCATAACTACGGCTGGCGGTGATGGGGATAACTTCATCGTGACGACCATGCAAAATTAAGGTAGGAACAGGGCGTAATAACTGATTGTCTTGGTAATTGGCGGCATCCAGAACAAAATTGTAACTTAAAGGCAGCGATCGCTCTTCAGCATAGTGATAGACCATCAATTGCTGTTCGGCTTGCCATTGTTTTAGCTTTGTTTCCCCTAATTGTGGTAGCCAGTGCGATAAAAATTCAAAGGCTGGCGCAAGTAATACCAGCCTTTGAACTTGCAATGATTTTTCAGCTAAGAGCGCTGCTGTTAAACCGCCCAAACTTGAGCCAATTAAGGTTACAGGTGTAGGAGTTGAAAGAAACTGAGCCAATATTTGCTCTATTTGGCGCGTTATGGTCAATTGAGAAAAATTACCCTGATTTAAGTCTGGGATTTTTAAATCAATTGCTAATTCTGCAAAAGCGGAGCGAAAATCTTTTGCTTTGGCAGAATTAGGACTAGACGCAAAGCCATGAAGATAGATGTAATCCAATGTTTAGCGCAGGGTAACGAATTCTTCCGCCGTAGAGGGATGAATCCCAACGGTAGCATCAAAGTCTTTTTTAGTTGCCCCCATATTAATTGCGATCGCAATCCCTTGAATTACCTCGGCAGAATTTTCGCCAACCATATGAGCGCCTAAAACTTTATCGGTTTTGTTATCTACTACTAGCTTGACTAGAGTTTTTTCATCGTGTCCGGTGAGGCTGTGAAATAGCGGACGAAAACGAGCGCGGTAACAAGTTACATCATCACCATATTTTGCTTGGGCATCTTCTTCGCTCATTCCTACCGTAGCGGCTTCAGGGTTTGAAAATACCGCCGATGCTACGTTGTTATGACTAAGAGAGCGCTTGTTGTTACCAAACTCTGTATCGGCAAAGGCTCTACCTTCACCAATAGCTACGGGAGTAAGATTAATTCTATCGGTACAATCGCCGACGGCAAAGATATTAGGCTCGGATGTTTGGCTAAATTCGTTGACAGCGATCGCGCTGCGGCTACTGTAGCCCATACTATCAGAAGGAGTAGAAATAACATCAACTCCAGTATTTTCTAAGCCTAGCCCCTCTACGTAAGGATCTCGTCCAGTTGCAGCCAGGAAAACATCGGCAATTATTGATTCTTCTTCTGCGCCTGATAAAGTTAACTTTAAGCCTGCATCGACTTTTTCTATCTGTTTAACTACCGTATTGGTTAAAAATTTAATGTCGTGATGAGTCATGCCATTTTGAATCTCGTGGCGAATGTCTTTATCAAATCCGCGCAAAATTAAACCTTTACGAATAATTTGCGTAACTTTGCAGCCCAATCCACGCATAATTGAGGCAAATTCTACTCCAATATAGCCAGCACCAAGAATTGCAATATGCTTTGGTTGCTCTTTGAGATGGAACATTTCGTTAGACGTAACTGCAAGTTCCATACCTGGTAAATTAGGTTTTACCGGACGACCACCGACAGCGATTAAAATTTTATCTGTGGTAACTTTGCGCCCATCAACTTCTACAGTGTGAGGATCGATAATAGTAGCGCGGCTGGGGATAAGTTCTACGCCTGCTTTTTCTAAAAAGCCGATATGTAAGTGAGACAAACGATTTACTTCTCGATCAACAACGCTAACTAGATGTTGCCAATCTAATTTGACTTCGCCCACTTGCCAGCCATAACCCGCCGCCGCATCAAATAGTTGAGGAAAGTGGGAACTATAAACCATGAGTTTTTTGGGAATGCAGCCGCGAATTACGCAAGTACCGCCCACCAAATCTTGCTCGGCGATCGCTACTTTTGCCCCGTAACTAGCGGCTCGTTTAGAGGCAGCAAGCCCCCCGGAACCTGCACCAATTACAAATAGATCGTAATCAAACGTCATTACTTATTGAGTCCTTTATGCTGCACTTACGTTCAATTTAACATCCGGCATTCCTTGCTGTTGTAGGATAAAGGGCAATTGGGGCATCAATTTCGCTTAAAAATTAGCAAAGGAGGGATTTATGGATAATCTACCTAGTGGGGAGCGCTATCTGTATCAGCTTTTCAGCTTAATTAAAGTTGGACATCTCAAAGTAACTAACCCCCAAGGGCAAGAATTTGACTTTGGCGATAAAAGTTCAACAGTTTCACTACATCTAATTGTACATAACCAAAATACTTACGATCGCGTGTTGACTTTTGGGGCGATGGGGTTTTGTGAGGCTTATATGGAGGGCTGGTGGGATGAAGAATGCGATCGCCTTAGTGACTTAATCGGCTTGTTTCATACTAATGGGGTGTATACAAAAGCGCGTAGTCTAATAACTCTGCCTTTAATTGTAAGAGTTGCAACCCAACGCCTGCGGACAATGCCGATTTTGATTCAAAACAGCCGCAAAAACGTCCAACACCACTACGACTTAGGCAACGATTTTTATCAGCACTTTCTCGATCCAACGCTAACTTATTCTTGCGGTTATCGCCTCAAAGAAACTGACTCTTTAGAACAGATGCAGCTTCAAAAATACGAATTGATTTGTCGCAAACTTGACGTGCAACCGGGAGAATCATTAATTGATGTTGGTTGCGGTTGGGGAGGAATGTTAATTTATGCCGCAGAGCATTATGGTGTAACGGGGACGGGAATTACACTGAGTGGGGAACAGGCAAAGTTGGCGATTGAAAGAATTGGGCAAAAAGGACTTAGCGATCGCATCCAAATTATCGTTAAAGATTACCGTGAAGTGCAGGGACAATACGATAAGTTGGTCAGCATTGGGATGTTTGAACACGTTGGCAAAGGTAATTTTGCAACTTTTATGCAAGCTACAGCTAAGTTTTTAAAACCTCATGGTATTGGTTTACTGCATACGGTTGGTACAAATACTAATGAAAGAAACGGCGCTTGGGTTGATAAATACATTTTTCCAGGGGCGTATGTACCCCAACTCCATGAAATAACGCGAGAATTAATGGCAGCAAAATTGTCTGTAGCCCATTGTGAAAACTTGAAGCCTCATTATGCGGAAACTCTTAGGCATTGGAGAAATAATTTTAATGAAAACAGAAGCAAAATAGCTGCGCTTTCCCCAATTTATGACGAGCGGTTCTTGCGAATGTGGGATCTCTACCTGCAATCGTTTGAGGGAGGGTTTAGGTCTGGTGGAATGCAGGTTTACCAATGTTTGTTTTATCAAGGGAAGCAGTGGAAACTGGATACTCCTTTAACTTTTTCCGCTAAGGCGGCGTTAACTGCAAACAGATAATTAATCTTCTAACAGCAGCATTTGCACCCTACCCCAGACGGATTTAAGAGGTTATGGGGAGTAGTCCCATATCTTTTAAAATATTTCTAGTAATTTCGATCCTGGCTTTGGTGTCTTTGGCTTGAACAATATCTAGTTGCGTTGCAAAAAAGTAAGTATTACCGTCGCGTTCTAAGTAGCCTACATACCAACCGACTGTTTTTTCCCAACCTGTTTTGCCTCGTAAGACATAGTTGTCTGTTTTCTCAGTGGTGATAATATTTTTGACAATTGCGATCGCTCTTGGGGAAAAAGGTAACTTATTAGTATGTAGCTTTACTAGAAAATCTATTTGCTCTTTGGGACTAATTCGTAAATCTCCTTGCAACCAAAACTTATCTATTCCCCCGCCAATGTCTCGATTGCCATAGTTAGTTAGATTAATATAGTTCTGCATTCTATTTTCGCCAATGCGTCTGGCTAACTCCTGATAAAACCAGACAGCAGAGACTTTAATCGCCGTTTTCATCGTGTGGTCTTGATTCCACTGGGGAATCTCTCTTTTCACCCTATCCCATTTAATCACTTCATTTTCATCTTTTACTACACCAGTTTCTAGCGCCACTAGGGAGTTGAAAATTTTAAAAGTAGAAGCAGGAACATAACGGGTATTAGCTCTTTTAGTGTTGTAGACGAAATATTGATTTCTATTGAGGTCGTATAGTAAAAAACTGCCTTTAACACCCGCTTGCTGAAAGTATTTGCCAAAATCTGGTCGCTCTTGCCAGTTAACTTGTTTTTGCGGACTTATGCTTTGATTAGCTACAGTTTTTCCTATCGCCGATGGTAAAAAGCTAAAACTAAACAGGGTAAAAACGAGGCATTTTAGAACTAAAGACATTTTATTTTTATCGTCTAATAAATCTTGCCAACTAGACAAAAAAGTTTATAAAATTGTTCCAATATAGTCAATTACTAGATAAGTGCGATCGCGCTAAAAGTGCTGTTGTAAAGTAAGCGATCGTTAAAATAATTCTATTTGCCTACTGCTTCTTAATTCTATTTCCTCTCTTTTAGATACATAATCAATCAGCTTGACCCAATCTATCTGATGTTTATTCATAAAATTTAAAATAAACTCTTGTGTCATTTCATTAATTTTAGCGCTGTATGCTTTTTTGAAAACCTCATCTTTTTCTTGGGCTTTTAGGTCAATTGGTACAATTATCTGTTGATACAAATCATCGTCGCCTGAAACAAATTTCCAAAAATCTTGACCAGCATATTTATAATAAACTTTGTCTACATCTTGGATTACTTTAGTTCTTAATTTATCCTTTAAAGGATTTCGATCTTTTCCCTACATACAACCGTTAACAGCTATAATTTCCTGGGTAATCCCTCTTGCTCTTAAAGTTTATCTTGCTACCTTGAAGTTGTTTTTCATCGTATTAATTTGATCGGCATTGCCCCAATTAATACCAGATTTGATACCTACAATGTAGTAATTGTTATCGCGTTCAAACTCTAAATCTATACTTTTAAACTCTGACTTAAAACCATTATGTAATTGGTGAGATACATAAATAGCAAATCCTTCAAGAAGATTGCCGAAAATAGTTTCTTCCTGAGAAGACAAAAAAGCGTCAACGATACTTTTTACAAAGTCTCCAGCAAGCTCAAGATTTTTAGCTTTAAATAGATAGGGATTTTTTCTTTTAAGAATATTGTTGAGACAAAGGGCATTTAAACTTTTGAGCCTATTTTCATAAAAAGGTGTTAAAACTTCTTCTGCAAGATAGTTGTAATAAGCTTGGTAATCAGAAATCATAGTAAGGTTAACTGAGTGTTATTTAATTTTAAATCCTTTACCCTTGATAATGCTAATTGATAGTATTCATCGTTAATTTCTATCCCTAAATATTTTCTCCCTAAATCTTTAGCAGCAATGTTAGTTGTACCCGATCCAAGAAAGGGATCGAGGACTAAATCACCTTCTTTAGTAAATAACTTAATAAACCATGATGGAAGTTCTTTAGGAAAGGCGGCGCTATGTTTTTTATTACTGCATTCTGTAGCTAAATGTAAAACATTTGTTGGATAAGCCATTTCCCGTCCTAGCCAATTTGAAATGTTTTTACCAAAGCCACTACCAACTTTTGAAGTATCTCGCCGAGTATCAGTTTCACTCAATTTTTTTAGTCTTGACTTAGCCCAATCACCTGTGGGAACCATAACAGCGTCTTGATACATATTAAACTTTTTTTGTTTATTAAACTGCAAACAACGCTCCCAAGAATCACGAAATCGATTAGACCATTTACCCGGTACACAATTTTTTTTGTGCCAAATATATTCTTCAGTCCACAGCCAACCTTGTTGTTTTAAAGCAAGAATAAGCTCGATTACATAGGTATGTCGTTCGCCGTTAACAGCCTTTTCTTTAATATTTAAAATAAAAGTTCCATCATCTTTTAATACCCGCTTTAATTCTTGACCAATTGGTAAAAACCAATCGACATAACTATCAGGATGAATGCCTCCATAAGTCGTTTTTCTACTGTCAGCATAAGGTGGGGATGTAACAACTAAATCGACTAGGTTAGACGGCATTGATTGCAAAACTTCTAAACAGTTGCCGAGAATAATATTATCGTGCCATTTTTGCCGATCTATGTCTGCCGAGTTCAAGTTTGTAAAAGCTGCTGGAGTTGCAGGAACATTAAGTTCTATTGTCATTGTTGTTAACAGAAAGTGTTTTCAGGTATTACGAGTTTGTTAGGTATATCTTTACTTTAACTAAAACCGTTAAGTAAAGTTGTTGCTAATTCTATAGCCTGGGCGGGTGTGTAAATTTTGCTCTCGATTTGGGCGATCGCAATTTCATTTAATAACTCCCCAATAACGGGACTAGGCGCTATTTTCAGCGCTTCCATTAAGTCTCTACCATTAACAAGTAATACAAGATGAGCAACTGGATCGTTGGGCGTAAGATAGCGATTAATTAAGGGGATTAAGGTATTTATTTGCGTCCCCTTTGCCACTGCTAGAACCGTTAGGGCTGGGAAAACTGCCCCCGCCTGACGAAACAATAAATATTGCTCTTTTAAGCTTAAATTGTCTACTTTTGCTGGCAATTGCGGTAATAATTTAATTGCTGTAGTGACTGCGCGAATTTCTGCACGGCTGTAGGTTAATTGCTGTAGTTCAATTTCTGCTAATTCAAGACTACTAACTAAACAGGCTATTTTAGCAATTCCTAACCAAGTAGTTTTAACGGTATCGCTTAAAGCTTGAAATAAAGGGAGTTGAGGAAAGGAAAGGGCGGCGGAGTCTACCAGCGCTAAAGTTTCATAACTTCTCTGGGTAGTGTGAGACAACCAATTATCAATTAATCCATCTTCCCAAGCAGTTTTTAACCAAGGTGTACCAGAAGGACTATTTAAAAGATAGTTAAGCTCTACTCGTATTCTTTCAGGAGCAATGTTACTTAGTAGCGGTGATAGAGTGCGAATAGTGGCTTGAGTTTCGGGTGCGATCGCAAAACCCAATTGAGCAGCTTGGCGGTATGCTCGTAATAGTCGCAATGGATCGTCTTGTAAGTTAGCTTTTGACACCATTCGCATTAAGCGGTTTTGCAAGTCTTTGTAACCTTGCAACGGATCAATGATTTCTTGGGTATAAGGACTATAAGCGATCGCATTTACAGTAAAATCGCGCCTATACAAGTCTTCCTCTAACGTCTTTCCTTGTTGCTGGGCAAAATCCACCGTAGCTTGCTTAAATACAACTCTAGCAATTTGGCGATCGCTATCTAGCAATACAAACCCAGCTTTGTAGTGACTAGCCATTTTTCGCGCTATTTTTACCGCGTCTAGCAATACAAAGTCTAAATCTAGATACTCTGATTCTCTTTTTAGCAAAGCATCTCGTACCGCACCACCCACTAAATAAGCATTTTGGGGTATCCATGCTAAGTCAAAACACCAAGATTGAGGAGACAATGCAGAAAACATAAGATGCAAAAGCCAGATATTGATGTCCAACAGTCCCGAAGCGAAATGTTAAGATCCAGATCGGACGGGGTTTTGGTTAAGTTAAAATCCCGGTTAGGGCTTGAAACAGATTAACAGAAAAATCCTTTGGAGTTGGATTATGTGTGTTTGTATAAATTGCCATTATGTAGATCGTTGCATTACCTATAATGCCGTAGAATATCAGCATCAACAGCCGCATTTAACAGAATCGCCAGATTTTGAACCAAATGAACCCTCTATTAATGTAAATATTCGCACTACTGATCAGGAAATTCAAATGGAGTGGGATGTAGTCGGTTGCTTAAGTTTTAAACAAGAAACAGGCAAATGGGCGAAACTACGACCAGGCGAATTAGTACCAACGTGAAATACGGTTTAGCAATTCACACTACCAGTTCAGAACTTGGTCTAGCCGTAAGTAACCTTAAGGGTGACTCGCGCTCTAACGTATGGGATTTAGGGCGGAGTATTTCTACTCATTTACACTATCATTTAGCTGAATATATCCAGCCGCAAATTTGGGCAGATTTAGGATTTATTGCCGTAGCTAAAGGGCCAGGAAGCTTTACTAGCACTCGAATTGGGGTAGTTACAGCGCGGACAATTGCCCAACAGTTAGATATACCTTTATTTGCTATATCTAGCTTGGAAGCGATCGCACGGGCAGAAACAGGGGTTGGTGCGATCGCTGTCCAAATCCCCGCGCAAACAAACCTTGTATATGCAGCTATTTATTCAGGTGCAACGGCATTATTACCAGATAGTTTAATGACGGTAGAAGCTTGGCAAAATACCTTAGATACTTGGCACACACCCTATCAACTAATTAAGGCTGAAGATGGTTTAGGGGCATCAGTTACGAGTATTTTAGAAATTGCTAACTTACAATGGCAAAAAGGTGAGCTTCCTAACTGGATTGATGCTTTACCTTTTTACGGTCAGTCGCCAGTAGCTTAGGAAAATAGATATTATTCCGAGATAGTTAAGTGCGATCGCTTTAATTGACAGTTTGCTTGTCTCCTGAATTTTCAATGCGAAACAAAGTGATTTGCTTGAAACCGAGTTTGACTTCAAATTCGTCACCAGGCTTTAGCCCTATTGCCTGAGTATAACTAGCACAGATTGTAATTTGACCGCGTTTATCTACGCTGACGCGATATGTCAATTGTCGAGTACGTCCATTGCTTTGTTTATCATGATTTACTAATAAACTTTTTGTAGCTAGTAGCTCAGCATAAAAATCCTTGAGATTGACACGGGCTTGGTTATTTTTTGTGACGGTATCATAGCCAGAGCGTTTTGTCAAAGGTCGTTTTGGCAGATGTAATAATTCATTAATCTTTTGAAGGAGAGCTTCTTCCGTTAAAGCATCTAATTCTACTGCTTTATCAGAACTATTTTCTGATTGAATAGCTGCTCTAATTTCCTCCGGAGATCTGTCTTCGCTCGCAGCCAATAAATTAATTGCTTTATCTAATAGTATTGAACTATCCCAAAAGCGAGTAGAACTAGGCAAAACGAGTTGGACTGGTTGTTCTAGATCGCTAATTGAACGTTGAAACAGTATTATGTTTTGATTTGGATGAGAAACTCGCTTCCATCCAATGCCTTGTATATAAGATTTAACTCTCTCAAGTGAAAGATTTTTAACTTGGAGAGTATCAGACGTTATTGTAGCCATAGCTAAAACTTTACCCCTGTTCTAACTTTATTAAGTAAGGCGATCGCTGATTCTGGTGTCAGCAGATTCTGTTGAGGAATATAAATCCGTTTATATGACTTATTCGGTGTAGGCAAGCTGCTGGGATAATACCAATAACATCCTCCTCCTATTGTGACTCTTGTTTCCGTACATTCCAACCATCGCTCCCGGTTTTTGGGTAAAGTTACGAGAATCAAGATGCACGGCACAGCAACATTCAATTGCATCTCCGTTAGATCGTTGTATGTTTTCGCTTCTAAGTCATAAATAATTTTATCTTTTTTTTGCTCCCACTGGATTGATGCCTTAAGTTGATAATTCAATGAAAAACCTGATTGGCAACGTCTTCCATTAATGATACTAACCTCATTAAAAGTGCCGTCGATTCCATAATCAAGCTCCGGGATTGATATACTTAAGCCTGACTTTGCTGCAATTGCTTGGACGCACGCACGACTCAATCCTTCTTCAATGTGCTGCTCTGTTATCACTATTGATTAAACTTTGCTCTATATGACTTGATTGGACTAGAGCATTACAAGTATAGGGTGCTTGTGACTATACTTACGCCATCGCGAAAGTGTAATCTTTGTAAATTTCAGCATGATCGCTACTATATAATGCCGCCTTTAGAGCTTGTAGTAGGACTCAGTATTTGTCATGAGCCGCCACGTCCTAATAAAGTAAAATTATCTCCTACTCTGCATTTACTAAAGCGCTAACCTCATGCTTTGCGATTACCTGGTACAAATTCTCACCGCCCGCGTTTATGATGTTGCCCAAGAAACGCCCCTGGAATATGCCCCCAACCTATCAGCGCGATTAAATAACAAACTTTTGCTCAAACGGGAAGATATGCAATCTGTCTTCTCTTTCAAGTTGCGGGGTGCTTACAACAAAATGGTAGGACTCTCGCCCGATAAACTAGCCCAGGGAGTAATTGCCGCTTCCGCCGGAAACCATGCCCAGGGAGTCGCTTTAGCTGCCCGTCACCTACAGACTAAGGCAATTATTGTTATGCCCGTAACTACTCCCCAAGTCAAAGTTAATGCTGTCAAAGCGCGGGGTGGTGAGGTGGTGTTGCATGGAGATACCTATGATGATGCTTATACTTATGCCCGTCAGCTAGAAGCAGAAAAAGGTTTAACTTTTATTCATCCTTTTGACGATCCTGAAGTAATTGCTGGACAGGGAACAATTGGGATGGAAATTTTGCGCCAATATCAGCAACCTATTCATGCGATTTTTGTGGCAATTGGGGGTGGTGGGCTAATTTCTGGCATTGCGGCGTATGTAAAAAGGTTGCGTCCAGAAATTAAAATTATCGGTGTTGAACCTGTCGATTCTGATGCGATGAATCAATCTCTCAAAGCCGGGAAACGGGTGCGATTGTCTCAAGTAGGTTTGTTTGCTGATGGGGTTGCGGTGCGGGAAGTTGGGGAAGAAACTTTTAGACTATGCCAGCAATATGTCGATGAGATTATTTTGGTAAATACCGATGCCACTTGTGCGGCAATTAAAGACGTATTTGAGGATACAAGGTCGATTTTAGAACCTGCGGGGGCATTAGCGATCGCTGGGGCGAAACTTTATGTCGAACGAGAGCAAATTGAAAACCAAACCTTAGTTGCGGTTGCTTGCGGTGCAAACATGAATTTTGACCGTCTCCGCTTTGTCGCAGAAAGAGCAGAATTAGGCGAACGTCGAGAAGCTATTTTTGCGGTGGCAATTCCTGAAGCAAGGGGAAGTCTGCGTAAATTTTGCGAAGGTTTAGGCAAACGCAACTTGACAGAATTTAGCTATCGAATCGCGGACGAAAAAGAAGCACATATTTTTGTTGGCATACAGATTCAAAACCGCGCTGATGCTGCTTTGATGGTAGAAAACTTTGAGGCGCATGGGTTCAAAACTATCGATCTTACCGATGACGAATTAACAAAGTTGCATTTGCGGCATATGGTAGGCGGGCGATCGCATTTAGCCGATAATGAACTACTTTACCGCTTTGAGTTCCCCGAACGTCCCGGCGCGTTAATGAAATTTGTGGGTTCCATGAGTCCTGATTGGAATATTAGCTTATTTCACTACCGCAACAACGGCGCAGACTACGGGCGAATTGTTGTCGGCGTACAAGTTCCCCCGGACGAGACAGCACAGTGGCAAGCTTTTCTCGATAATTTGGGCTATCAGTATTGGGATGAGAATAAAAATTTGGCATACAAGTTGTTTTTAAGATAAGAATTGTTTACCATCCTTGCCTTTCTACTAATTCTATACATAGCTGATTAATTATTGTTAAATCGGGGCTATGAGGTAGAGTTGATTGTTGCATAGCTTCATCCATTTGAGCAATCAAATCTTCTGCCATTTTCATTACTTGTTCGTAAGAATACGCGCCTTGCAAAATAGCTTTTAATTGGTCTACATCTCCAGCTACTTTGCGATTAACAATTACTTTGCCTTCGCGCAATATTTCTAAGCCACAACGTAACAATCTAATACAGTGCATTCCATGTTTTAAATCAAAACCCGATTGTTTTTCCATTTCTGCCCTAGCCGGATTTCTGTTTTGCTGCCATGATAAATAAGCTTTCCATTCTCGCATTGCTCCTTGATATTTCTGGCTTTTTTGTAATAGGCGAATAAAGTCCGAACGACCATTAGTTAATTGCTGCGTATATGCCAAAGTTTCATCTGGTAAAGTATACTGTTTCAACATTCCTTTAAAATCAATATCCGCCGTGAGTAATTGATATAATTCTTCTGCTTCTTCTAAAAACTCAATTCGTCCTCTAACTAAGTTATATAAATATTCTAAAAATGCATTTAATTCGTCTTTTGTCAATGGCGCTTCATTTTCTATGCCAAATTCTGCGGGTAAAGGTTTGCTTTGTGGAGGTTGTAGCAACCATTTACGGTGAGTTTCTATTTTTTTGACTTGAGCAAAAGCATAACCAGAGTAAGTATGTTTAACTTTTTTACTCAAAAACAATTGCCTATGCTCAATTAAATATTCCCCTACTTCTGTGAGAGACGGATAATTATCTAACCACAATAACTCTAATACATTAGGATTGGCGGCAGATAGTAATTGAACTACTTTTTTTAGTTCATATATAACAGTATCTTCATTACCATTTATGAAAGGAAATATTCCTTCTTCATTCCATCCGCTATCTTTTTGCTCTATAGAATTAAATCCTAAATAGTATTCTTTGGGTGCAATAAATATTCCGCGATAATCATAGTCTGACTTGGGATGATTCAATCCATAAGCATGACTACCTGCTAAACCTACAAAAATAGTTCTTTCCTCAACCTCTTTTCTTTTCATTTTTTAAAACTAAAACTGAGATAAAATTAAAAGATTACCGTTGGGAGCGTAAGTATAATCTCCTTACTGTGAGACGCTGTAACGATTTCTTCAGGCGGCGGATAGCCTATGTTAGTTAGATGCGCGATCGCACTGTTCAAGTTATGTTAGATAATAGGTGCTTGCTAGGTGGATCGGGCGATCTCATTACCCTAACCAAGTTTCTAAATCTCTAAAGCTTGTAAAATCCAATAAAGCTTCACCCAAAGCTTCTAAACTTTCAAGACTTAGATTACTCACTTTTGCTGTTACTTCTGGCGATAGATTACCCAACTTCCGGGTAAGCTGCTTGAGAACTAATGCTTTTTCTCCGGCGGTGCGACCTTGAATTAAACCCTGTTCCAGTCCCTCCGCCCGACCTTCGCGTAAAATAGATTGATACATGGTAGACTCGCGCATCACCGGACTCCTCCGCCTTCACAACGCCTGTTTGTCAACACTAGCCGTGTTAATGGTAATTAGCCGTTAATTAACCCAAGTGCGATCGCATTACCCTAACCAAGTTTCTAAATCTCTAAAGCTTGTAAAATCTAACAAAGCTTCACCCAAACTCTCCAGTCTCTCAAGACTTAAAGCACTCACTTTTGCAGTTATGTATGGTGATAACGTACCCAACTTTAGGGTAAGCAATTTGAGAATCAATGCTTTTTCTCCGGCGGTGCGACCTTGAATTAAACCCTGTTCCAGTCCCTCCGCCCGACCTTCGCGTAAAATAGATTGATACATGGTAGACTCGCGTATCACCGGACTCCTCATTAATTGTCGGATTGTCTGCTCCTCTAATTCTAACCCTGCTAAGATGCTTGTCGCTGCTACTAAATTACTCTGTTCTCTGGGATCAGCAATTTGCTCTAGCCCTCTTTTGTCAGTTTCCGAAATTAAAAAGTAGTAAATAAAGCATTTCATCCAGAAGAATAAAAGGGTTTGAATTGATTCATTGCACTGATTAGATGATTAAATCCAAGCAATAAGTTGGAAT